>Ga0136554_1000143_pt1 | contig 27805 bp, 32 predicted proteins | sample AntRauTorckE5431_FD_104637 | JGI IMG/M metagenome (GOLD analysis project Ga0136554, IMG submission 104637) | Saline lake microbial communities from Rauer Islands, Antarctica - Metagenome Torckler E5 #431 | ecosystem: Environmental > Aquatic > Non-marine Saline and Alkaline > Saline | place...
CACTCAGCCCAGTCAGACTTGTTCTGGAGGATTCATCAAAACGCAGCTTTATGCTATTTGTTGTTGTTTCTTTGCAATTGGGGAGTATAATCCAATCTAATCTAATCTAATGCCTGTCTGGTTATTATTGGGTTTAGACTAGGCGAATTTAGTGACTTGGCGGCTGCTTCGATTCTTTTTTATGCTTCGTCGAATTGGGCGTATGTAGCCCGAGTGGCCATGGAAGTGGCAATTTCGGTTAGCTGCCTACGAACGGACCTACATTCAGCATTCACTTTTGGATACCTGTGCATAAATTAAGGAATTCTCGGGCTTCCTTATTGTACCAGAGTCTCGAGAGCACAAGTAAACGAAGCATTACGACCAGCACTCTACAGCTACCTCGAACAAGAACTGAGTACTGAGCCGTGGGATGATGATTATTTCCGATTACTTCATATTAGACATGAAGGCATCACATCACGATTTTTCCTTGCTTTTTTCTCGACTTACGTACAGTCAGTCATCAGTCACCGTCATCACCCATCACGAAGAACATTTGGGCAAAACAGAAGAGACAAGAAGGTTCACGCTCACAGCTTTGAGCTTGCATTGAGTGCGACTCTTTCGATCTAGCCTCCACAGCAAGCAGTGTATTAGTCAGATACCAAACAAACACAATCATGTTTATGTTCAAGCCAAAGGTCTCGGGCTTGCTTCCCGCCGATCAGTGCCCACCCGGCCGCGAACAACCTGCTGCTGACATTGCAAAGCCCACCGACAAGCACTTCATCAAGGGAACTCCTCTTCACGGCCCATTCCCAGAGGGCCTGGAATCTATCATTTTCGGAATGGGCTGCTTCTGGTGTTCTGAGGCGCTTTTCTATGAGATGGATGGGGTTTACAGCACTCAGGTTAGGAAGAGCCAAAAACTTTTCTAGCATGGAAGGATGAACTAAGGAACTAAGTCTTCTTTACGCTTGGCTCATTTGCTTGAATTTTTCAGGTGGGCTACAGTGGTGGCGCTACCAAGAACCCTACTTACCGAGAAGTGTGCTCCGGAACTACCAACCACAACGAGGTGATGATACACACATACATGGGCGTGTCCCTATCAAATCATGTGCCCTGTTTTCTATTGCCACTAGCTTTCGTAGTCTCGCTATCTAATTTGATCTGTGCCTGAACCTCCCTCAATTAGGTGACCCGCGTGGTTTACGATCCGAAAGTACCAGGCCTGCTCGCCAAAATCTTCACCACCTTCTGGACGGGCCACGACCCTACCACGCCTTTCGCACAAGGCAACGATTGTGGCACGCAGTACCGCAGCTCCATTTTTTACACGACTGAAGAGCAGGTAAATTCAAGAAGAGCGGTTTTAATTGTCAAGAAAGAATTATGAAGCGCTTCCTTCTGGTGTATTCGCAAGGTAAATAATCAGACCAGCGCTAGCGTTGTTTTCGTAGGTATGTGCTATGTCTTAACTTTGGCTCTCTCCTCTCTCGAACTGTTTCATTAAAAACCATTCCAAAAGAAACGGCTAGCGCTTGCGTCGCGTGATGCGTACAGCAAAGCACTCGAAGCAGCAGGCCGCAATGCCATTTCCACGGAGATTGAGCCGGCGCCCGAGTTTTACATGGGAGAATTGGACCACCAGCAATACGATGCAAAACCAGGTGATGATGGCTCTGATTTACTCTTCAAACATCTATGCAAACGCTTAGATACTTATTTGAGAGTTACCGATATTACAAATCAAATGAAAAAGACGCTTCATGAAGGTTTTCAATATCGATGACTTCTCACTGTACGAATTCGTCAGATGAGCTTTAATACTACACTACTTGTAGCGAGATGAAATGGAAACAACCCTTTTGACTGATTGCATTCCCCGTACCCTGCTCACCTTTTTCCTGTATTTTTTTTCTGGCTGTATAGGCACTCGCCAATACTGCGGCCTTCGTCCTCTCGGTGTACCAATGCCCAAGGGCTGGGATGCTTAATAAGCGCAGGCTAACAATGGCAACGACTTTGTAGTTAGGGCCCCAGCCTGAGGAAGTTCATGTGTTCAAGTTTTACGTAAAAGTAAAAGGACGTGAGGAGGATCACGTGTTCATAACGCCCATTCTCATTGCAATTGCAATTGCCTTTGCGGTGTTTAAGCGATGCGACTGGAAATACGGAATTGTCTGCAGCGGATACTGATACACCCGGCCTGCTCTTGGCTACTCCAGCCCTATCTCACACATGGTTGTTCACTAAAAATTTTAGCTAAAATTCAATCGATCCTCCTGCTAAAATTTGAAGTATTGAGTACTAAAGTAGAACTCATAGCCATATAGCGCACCGTTCTTCATAGTTCATAGGAACAGGAAGCCTTCCTTATTACTTAAATGGCGGATATTTGCTGAATTATGGGATGGAAGACGGAAGGTTCCTTAACATACAAGGGCACATAACCCAGTTATTTCTATAAAAAAATGGGCTAAATGGCATTCCCGAGTGAACTGCGGAAGTAACTCGGAAAATTACGGACTGAAAGCTCCATCGTATTCTTCAAGAAAACCTGCAAGTGCTGCTATGAGCCCGGCGTCATCATCGCTGCTACTTGTGCACCCAGCTATTGGAGTTTTCACAGTACTGGGTGCTCGGCGCGGCAGCATATGACGGAGCGTGTTGGCGCTGGTGACACAGGCCTTGAGGGCCTGCTTGCAGTGGTGGCAGCGGGCTCGGCGTTCGTCAGCGCTCACGTCCACTGGTCCAGGCATCCGCGATACTGATGGCCCTTTACCATTACTAGTAGTACTGCTGCTGCACGTACTGGTGCCACTGTTCGATGTGTTTTCACGCACAGTAGCACCAAATAGCGTCAAAAGAGCAGAAGCGGCGCGCGCGCTCGCAGTTGCTGTCCGAAAGGCAATGCATTTGCTCACGATGTCACCGTTGCTGGTACCCGTACGGCGATTAGGAGAAGAAGCGCTGCTACTGCGCGCACTCGCCTGTGTACAGGGAGCGGAGGAAAAAAAGAAGGAACACATGCGGATAGATTTTGGTGTAAGTCTCAATGATCTTCTTGCGCACACTTTTAGAATCTGGAATAAGATTCTTCTTTGCCGCGCCTGACTCCAAGCTTTATTCGGTACTTCACCTGATGTTGTGATGCAGCGTCGAATGCGCTCGCCAGCAGCGGCAGCAGCACTGCAGCGTCAGCCACTGCAAGAACGCCTGCTCGACCTCCTGCGATCAAATCGGCAGCTCCTAAGAAGTCGCTCTGTGGGCAAACAATAGAAGAACCAATTGGCAAGTAAGAACCCGGAAAAGATTGAGAAACGACATCAGAGCTCTAAACTTAGTATCGTATATACAAAGCCAGGAGCATATCAATGGCCTAAAACCACTTTTTTCTTGCCTCTTTCTCCATGAATAAAAGAGGAAGAAATCAAAATCAATCCTGTGACAATTCTAAGTGTCTATTTTGAACTCAAGTCAAGATGTTTCTATACCAGCACGGCCAAGACCAGGTCACGATCGGGGCCCAGTAAGCTCGAGCTTTCCGCTAATTGGTGCAAATGCTGCAGGCTGCCGCTGCCGTCTCCGAGCCGCCACTTCGCACCCACCACCTGGTAATGGAAGACAAGCGTTGATCACGAAGGAAGTGAGCAATGCAAGAAGAAAGAGGATGACATAGAATGCATGGGATGAGAGTTTACAAGTGCCGAAGGCATTTTAGAAAGAAGAATCAGCAGCACCACCACCCACCTTGAGATGCGCGAGGCGCTGTGAGAGTGCAGATTCTACGACGTTGTAACCGCCAAATAGCCCGGCGATTACTGCGTCATCACTGGGTGGATCTCTATTCGTGCTGCTACCATTGCCTTCACCAGAAGGAGAAACATTGTTGTGAACAGGCGAAGATCTGCGTGCTGACGATGAAGAAGGAGGTGGCGACTGCGCAGGCGGCGGAGAAATGCGCGTTGGTGATTGGTGCACATTTGAGACTGCCGGTGAGGCGGGCAGCGGTGGCGCAGGCCTAGGAGGTGGATTGATTAAACCTTCATAAGTATCATAAGTACCGCTGAGGCCGAGGGTTGAGGCAGCAGCAGCAGCTGAGGGAGATGCGCCAGAACCTCTACGCATTTTATCATTATTTGGCGTGCCTGGGATAGCGGGTTGGCGCGAAGGCGTTATGTTTGTTTTCTCTTCAACATCCACCCATGCACTGGTGCCTACATTTCTGCCTGCTGTAGGAACACGCTGAAGGGTAAGGGCTTGGCGCGTTTCTGCAAGAAGATGAGAGGAAGCGTCTCTACTCCCAGGGCGTGCATGACTCTTGTCGTCCTCCCCGAGACCATGCTCCATGCGAGGCTTAGGCGGCGAGCGCTGGTGTGGTGTGGACTGCTGAGGCGCCTCGTAACGAGGCGTAGATTGACGAGGGGTTGGTTGACGAGGTGTTGCAGAGTTCCTCGCTGATTTTGCTTCCGACGGTGCACCTCCAGCTCTCAACGATGTTCCAGAATGACCAACCGGCGATGAGCGGGGACCTACTACGCTACTACCACTCGTTGCTGTGCCACGGCTGCGGCGGCTTCCTTCTCCTTCTCCTCCTCCTCTGTCTCCTCCAGCGGTGGATATTACCAGACTAGCACGCGGGCTGCGGCGAGGGATAGGGCCAGGCCCTGCATCGCGAGGAGTGCGCGTGCCAATTCCAAACACTTTTAGCGGATCGATACCCACTGCTGCTGCTCCTGCTCCACTTGCTTTTTGGCCTCCATCCACTCCGCTCGTGCCACCACTGCTTCTTCTTTGGGCATTGTTTGTGACAGCAGAACCTAGGCGTGACAAAGGAGGGTGTGCTGGTGAAATCCACTCTGGCAACAAAAAAACCTTAGGATCCTTATGGTCTACGCTACTGCTACCGCCACTGTTGCTCTTGCCTTCGTCATCAGCGAGGAGGCCATCGCGACGCTCAAGGCTTCGGCGATACGCGTCGGCTGGGCTCATCGTCTCATGCTTGCGTTGCATCGATTTTGCTCCAACTGGGCTCTGAGGAGGGCTGCTTGTTGGGATTTCCGCTTGGGAAGAAGGAAAGCGCGAGTTCGATGGCAAGAGTGCTGCGAGATCTAGTGGAGGCGCGGAAGAAGGAGCTGCTACACCCTCATTTATGTTGCCACTGCCGTTGCCGCTCTTGGTGTTATGGGTGGTGTTGTCTTCTGGCCATCGTGTTGCTTGAGCAGTTGCAGCTTGCCAAGTTGCGTCAGCAGAGACTGCCACGCCATCTATGATAGGGGTCTCATCTTTTGCAGGGATTTCGTTGGAATCAATGTCTACCAGTGGACCAAGTTGCTTCAAGGACCACGCTAGAGGGCGATCCCCACGCCGACTTGACTGCCGCATCCCGTTGCTGCTGCTGTTCCTGAGTTGAGACGCTGGGCTTGAAGTACGATCAAGAGCTGGTGGCTCATTGTGTTGCTGTGGTTGTGATTGTTGACCACTGAGGGATGCCATCCAGGCAGGCAAAGTGCTCTCTTCGTCACCACTGGGCAGTAAAGGAGGTGGTCCTGACATGATGTTTACGGCTTGTTGGTCGTCATCGATGGAAGCATGCTCCCAGTCAGCAGCGTATTCTTCTTCATCGTCATCTTCGCCTCCACCGTTACCGGCATCGCCCTTGCCTTCTCCATCAGCCGCATAGCTCATGTTTTCTTTACTTCCAGTGCCTTTGGCATCCAAATCAGTCAGAGGTAAACAACGCGGTGCATCTCTAGATGGTGGTAATGGCAACTCCTTCGTGTCAGCCCAACCACCTGACCCAGTTTCACCTGGAGAAGTAGCTTTTTCGCTACCAAACACGTGGCCTTGACTGTTTTCAACACCTTTTGGCTCGGCAGCTTGATGCATGGCGTCCATCTTGACACTATCACGGGGCCCGTCCTCTTTCACAATCTTCTCATCATCTTGAGCTCGATCGCTGTCCTGCTCGTCATCATCGTCAACTCCGTAAGCCGGTTTCACTGCAACACGAGGTTGATAGCTAGGCCCATTGAGATCAAAATCATCTTCATGGTTCTTTTCTTCTGCGTGAAACCCGTGCGTTTCGTCTACAGTAGCATTGACTCTAGCAGTGCTACTGTAAGGATGATCAATAGCGTCAGCATTATCGTTATTTGGAGGGCCAATCACACTCGGCTCCACGCCTAGATCCCGCAAATTGGCCTCAAAAGCAGCGCAAAATTGCGCTTGGCAGCTGGCAGCTACCAGGCGACCACTACCACTTCCACTGTCATTAGGATCGCACCACAACGCACTGACACGGCCCCAGCTCGCGTCTGCAGAACGCACACACCTATGTTTGACAATTTGACAAATACGGGAGGGAGAGGACAAGGTATCTAAATGACACGATAAGCAAATTTGACAAAGGACAAAAGAGAACCCAAGGGGACACACTCACCGCACGGACGTTGCCATGGCTGGAGTGCCAGGAGTTGCTTCCGCACTGCCACCAATCCCTAGACCAGCCCCAATCCCAGGAGCACCATTGCCAATGCCTTGCTGCCCCGGGGACAATCGCGCAGGCAGAGGGCTGCCTCCGAAGCCCGCCACGCTGCTGAGCCCTCCTCCTCCCTTGGGGGCGTTGGGCACTTCGTAGTCTTCCCAGGTCCAGGTTCGCACCTGTTTTTACGTATATATCATGTATTAGGGCGGTTTGAAGAGGAGCAAATGTGCAAGGCACAAAAGAAAAGGAATTTGTTAAGATTACTCTGCGCTGATAAGCAAGTACTACAGTGCCATCAATGGAGTTGGACTTCGTAGCGACAGCGCACAAGCAAGAGTTGTACATGCGAACACACCCACGCGACTCTTTGTCAGTTGAGAGCACCGTGCCTACCACGTCAGCCGTGGCAGTGAGGAGGAATTCCCCGCTGGAGTCAAAGGCCATGGCGCGCACCGGGCTGCCCGACTCGGGGTTGGTGGAGCCCATCAGCTCGAAGCGGTCCATGTCGTAGAGACGCACCTAATGTGGTATTTTATGGAAGAAACAAAGGAAGGAAGGAAGGAAGGACAGCCAGGGGGTCAACGGAGAGGTCCAGAATAAGAAAAACGAATGAATGGGAAACATCAAGGAGCCACCCTCTCTTCTCTTCGCCCTCGCGTCCTCTCTTCTTCTTGAGCGCTTAGCTTTACCACGCGTTCAGTGGTAGCAGCGGCGAGAATAAACTCGGCAGGGTTGAAGCACAGATTCGTCATGTGCACTGATCGTGGCATCGACACTTGGTGTAGGAGCCTCCCTGAGGTTAAGTCCCAGAGCTTGAAGATTCCGTTCTTGGCTGCGGACGCGACCCACCTGCATCAATGACAACACGGAGAGAAGAAGAGGGCTGAAGTAGCATTCAAGGCAAAATATAATTGAGAAGATCAGGGTGAACTGCATATTTCTCTAGCATACCGTCCGTCGGGGGAAAAGCGCACGGCGGTGACGTCGATGTCATGGCCCTTGTAGGTCTGCATTATGATAGAGCAGAAGTACAGGGAGGCGCGGGAAATAATGCACACACAAATCGTATGTTTAAGAGGTTACATTCGCAAGAGTTCACAGCCTCAAGAAGTGACGTGAAGTACGAGCAAGAAAGCAGCTTGAGTAAGAGTAGACAGCAGCGCCCTCCCCGTAAAGTCTATCGGTTCCCTTTCCCCTGCGAAGTGACGTCAAAGCAAAAGACAATTACACACTTCGCAGCGCACACGCATGGGCACACCTGAATACAGGACTTTGTGCGCACGTCCCAAATTTTCACGTTGGTGTCGATGCTCCCTGTGACCACGAAGTCTCCAAACGGATGATGGTGCATGGAGGTCACTGCGGCGCGGTGGCCAGGCAGCGATCGCGCCAATCGACCTTCCGACAAGTCGTAAATCTATTTCAAAGAAGGGGAGATGTACACCGCAAAGATTTACCAATTATGCTATCAGCGCAAACAAGAAATATTGGTGAGAAATGAGTGAAAACATAGTGCATATGCCCACACCTTAACTGCACCGCCACGCGAGCCGCTCGCCACCGTCGTTTCTTCTTCGTCGAAGCAGACGCATTCCACGGCTGCGCTGTTGCCTGCGAGCGACCACACTGAGGACGGCGATCCAACGCGCCACACGTTGACTTTCTTGTCGTCGCCTGTAAAAACAAGCACGTGTTTGATTATCAACAGTTTGGATGTGAGCTGAAAGAGCCAATGAAACCGTTGAGCAGGAGCAAACTCTATTCATACGTCAACGGCAATTAAGTTAGTACTGGCTAGCCAGAAATACGATTACATGAGAGAGTTAATTCTACCTAGCCTTGAGGCAGAGCCTTAACAGTGTCTAGGCCGTCAAGTCACTTACTTACCGCCGGTTGCCAGAATGGAGCCGGTCTTCGGGCCGATTGTCACACAGTTCGCGTTGGTGGCATGAGCAACGAACTCGCTCACTTTACGCACAGGTGAATGTAACATAGGACTCTAAATGAGCTCAATGCTAGCAAAAGCAGTTTGACGAGCCAAAAGCGGAATGCTAGTGCTCGCGAGGGTTTTCCGACGGCAGTTCGCCCGCCGTTCTTCGACTGGCAGGTGCTAGTCGCTGAGCTTAGAAGGTGCTCGCGAACTATTCAAACGACGCTAGAATTTGAAGAGGCCTTGCAAACTTGAGGTTTAGAGCAGGCTTTTTAATTTATCTAAAGGTCTTTAGATCCCCGGCTGAAAGCTAGACGAAGTCCAAGCTACTATAGCCATGAAGCTCTGAAAGCTGAAAGCTGTTACGAAAAGAGCCCACCTTAAAAAAAGTACAGGGTGTGTGGAATTACAAGGTGTGAGTTATTTTCCTGTACGTATTTGAGGGCTTTGGGTTCGGGCGTTGTGCACGGTGCCCGGCCGTTGGCCGTTGGACCTACTCCGACCATGAGCCATGAACCACGACCAAAAGAATTACAGGCAGGAAGGAGTGCATGATAAGTAATCTGGCAATTGGCCCAATACCTTTCTTTAAAAGAAACCAACATCGGCGCAGTTGTCTTTAGTCTTTGAAGTCTGTAATATTACTGCCCCTTTGTATGAGCGAGCTCGGAATCGCGCCTATATCTAGAACGTCACAGAATTGGCAGTCTTTGAATTCAACGACGGCAGGCCATCGAATCCACAGCAGCCACCCAATTCGGATATAGATATCGTTTTCATTGGCGCATAGGTCACTATTTTCCGAAGACACGGCCATGGCACAAGCGATTTGTTTTTTTTACAGAACAACACTATTAATACCAGATACCAGAAAACACTTCATTCTTTGGTTGTAATTCTGGCATCTTGCATTGATACAACAACTTGTTTTAACTTCGTAATTTGAGCAATAGCTGCTCTAGCTTCCTCGCGTGCTGTGTCTACTTCCACGGCACATTCCCGGCGCGCTTCTGCTGTTGCTGCTGCCACCAGCTGTGCGGTTTCGGCTGTCCATTCCGCTCTGAGCTCAGCTATGCGGGCTTCCGTCAAGTCGGATTTCCTTTCCCCAACTGGATCAACAGCTGAGGGCAATGAGGGCGATGACTTGGGCGCAGTTGTGTGGCCTGAACTGTTGGAGCATTCATGAGCGAGCCCATTCATTTTTGGCGAGGGCGAGGGCGACAGCGGCGGTGTTGGTGATGACACTGCTGCTCCTTCCTCTTTCATCTTCTTCTCCTCCCAACGAGCTGAATATTTCATGAAGACCATCGCAAGCACAAGAATGCCTGCAACCTTTCTCGGGTGCTGCCCTATAACTGCGCCTACAGCGCGAACCGCCACCATGACTGCAGCTTTCAACCAAGGCGGTGCCACTACCCACAGAGCTGTCAAGGCTCCTCCTACTACTACAAGAGTGGCAACCGAGGCCGTAACAGCCCACTGCAAGGCTGCAAGCAGAGGGGCCAAGAACAGAGCTTGCACCATGAAAGCAGCAAAGCAGGCAGCGAGCAACCAGGCTGCATACTTCATTAAATCCCACGCCCATGCCTCAGCCGTATTGACGTCACTTTCTACTTCGCTGGCTTGTGCGCTGGCGTGGTCTTGATGATGATGCAACGCCTGGTCAGAGGAGCGCTGCGCCTGGTACTGGTGCTCTTGCTGGAAGGCTTTTTGCTGAGATTGCTCTTGATTTGTACTATGTACCGTGCCTGCACGGTGTTGTGGCTGCTGCAAGGAATGTGGAAGGTTTGCGTCGCAATCTTCACAGACCTGTTTGTTTGAAGCTTTGGTGCTGACAGCTTTGGGGTCAGCTTTTGTAGGAATTGAAGGAGAAGAAGGAGATGAAGCAGTAGTAATAACTCCATAATCAGAAGAAAGATGGTCTGAATCGCCTTCAGATCCTTTACTACTATTTTGCAAGCCACTGTAGTCGCCATCAAGCATGATCAGCGGCCGCACTACGAGCTTAACCCAGCCCGCTGCCCAGCACTGCTGCCGGTCTACGCCACCCGCATGGTCACCACCAGCAGCGTTCCTGCTGCTTCTCTTTAAAGCATAATCGTGGTTTCCTTGGTCGTCCTCGTCGACTGAATCAACGTCAAAGAGGGCCACGGTCCCTGGTACAGTAGGATCTAGCTGCCCCGCTGCCCTCGCCGCTCGCAACAGCTCCGTGAATTGCCCGAGCGCGCGCATGACTGGCCGCAAGCCCTCTGACCCACTTCCTGCTGCAACACTATCCCTGTCATGGCTATAGCTCGACCGACTGCAAGCAGGGTGACTTTTCTCACTCGTGCTGCTGCTGCCGTCGTCGCCGTAGTACACGTTGGCGAGGAAGCGAAGTACCGAGGGGGTCCAAGCAATATGCAGAGTGCCGTTGAAACGATTTTCCACTGCTGCGAGGACTTGGTCTAGGCTACGATCCAGCTGTAATGCATCACGGGTTGCACAACAATTAGCTCACACAAGATAGCAAGGTACAGAGCGCAACGCAGCTGCATGCATTCAGAGTCCAACCGTATTATACACACACATGAAAGCGCAACGATACGTCTACAGAGAAATACAGACTTTCGACATAAAGGTAGAAAACACGTAGCTTAAAGTCATTGGGTGCTACTTAATTGAAAAGCTGTAATAAGACGGCACAAATTAAAACGCTTACCACAGTGTTGAGCTCGTTTGGTGGGTAAGGGTAAAAATGCGCAAAGCAACTGATGCGGCCCCTGGCTTCGGCTCTCAAGAATGGGTTGGGCCTTCCAGCAGCATCGTGAGGGGCCTTGTTGCGCAGGGACACTGCGCGAGCGTCAGCTTGCTTTCGTGCTGACGCCAATACTATCGATGATGAAGCAGAAGAAGATAGTGGTGGTGCCGCGACTCCTAATGACTGCAGCTCTTGCTGCTGCTGCAGTACTTCACGCGGCAAGAGCAAGGCTTCTGCACCGAAGTTGGAGGTGAGGACAAAGGTGGCGGCACCGGTAGGCACGCGCGCATTGTCAGCGCACGAATCGCTGAAAAAACCATGAGCACCAAAGGCGTTCAAGAAGCATGCTTCCGCAAAGCTAGGATGCGCTTTTTCGAACTCGTCTAACACGATGACGGCATCGGGGTGCTCGCGCAAAGCATTGGTGAGGGCACCTGAAAAGAAAGGGAGGCACACATGAGGAAGGGATAAAAGGTGAAAGAACCCCCAAGATCATTGACGATTCAACCACTATTCACATGCGCTACTTCTTTTCAAAAGCAACCAAGCAAGTACAGTATATAGGCTTTCCAAAAGCAATCAAAGTACCTTCGCATTGCCCAACGTGGCCTTTGTCCGCGCCAAGCAAGTTGGTCACCGACTCTTTGCTCCCATACTGGTTCATCGCAAAGCGCTTCAGCTTCCCACTTGCTTCCAGTGCGACCGGGTCTACGCCCTCGAAGAGCACCGAGGCCACTTGTCTGGCCAAATGGCTCTTCCCTACGCCAGAGGGCCCCAGCAGCACCATGACCGTCGGGCTCCCGTCCAGCCCACCTACGCCAAAGTCCACGTCGTCGCGCGCGCTCAAGCACTGGGACACGGTTTGAACCGCGCCAGCTTGCCCTGCGAAGCGAGATGCGAGCAAGTCTTGCACCGCTGGCGGCGGAGGGAGCAACTCGTGAAGTCCTTGAGTGGCACCAGGAGCACGAGCATCTTCATTCTTTGGTCTAGAGGCCGCAGTAGCGCCTGTAACGGCAGCACTACTGCGCGTGCTTTGGCGAGCAGCTAGGGCAACTTGGGCTGCTTGCTTCCACTGTTGAGCAGGGTCTATGAAGGGGACCCATACGGCGCCGTGCCGCTGCAGCACCTTGAAAGTCAGCGGTGGCAAGGCAGCGCGGAGGGCGGTGCGCGCGGCCAGCAAAGAATCAGCTAAGGCATGAGACTTTGCGCCGCCAGCTTCAGCCAAAGAACAATCTGATGAATCCCAGGCGATAGGGTAGTCGAGAATGATTGCCACCTCTCGTGGCAGCCTCACTTCTCGCCCTAATATGTGGTGTCGCCTACTCGTCACCGTCGCCCCAGTGCCCGAGGAGCTCCCGCCCTCGCTTCCTTTCACTTCATCAAGGCTAGCATCAATGCTTGCTTCTAGAGGCCGCAATAAGAGCCCTAGGGCATCCGCACTTAAGACATCTGCTCGTGAAATTACTATTGCAGCGCGCGTGCAGCTCCCAGCCGAGAAAGCTAAGTCATCGCTGCTGAAGTAGTCCCGGACCGCAGACGCCAAGCGCAGCGTTGAATGCTCACCGCAATCGCTGCTGCTGCTGCTGCTGCTAGTTTGGCTGCTACTACAGTCGCCATTGACTTGCTCCAGAGCGTTGAACCATAATACGTCGCACCCAGGTTTCGACTCGGGCCCTGCGAGCAGCCGTGCAGCTAAACGCCTTGCCGATGCATCGAGGCCGGCTAAGACGGTTACTGATACTGCAGACGTCTTCATTGTACCTGCTAGGGCTGCTGCTGCCAACGGTTGATTTGGAAAAGATACATCCCATGATGCTGTCGCCACTGACACCAGGCAGAGTACTTTTGTGAGGCGATGAGAAATAAAACCAGTATTCATATTGCTTCTCTAGAAGTCTATACGCCGATGCTAGTCACCAGAGCACATTGAAGACTTTTGCTCCGCCTAGGCAGACAACTCAAAGTGCAACTGACTGGGCAAGACAGCATGCCCCCGAACAAATGCACTTTCGGTTGTTTCTGAGAGTTGTTCCCATTTTGATTCTGTTCTGAGCGGCGTACACTGACTGTAACGAATAGTAACTCACACTACAACACTGTACTTACTACTTCTGTAGCTCTAGCTAGCTATGGTAGCACAAAGCACAACGTAAAGCTCAAGCTACGAGTGGAGCATGGCATCAACATAATGATGCCTTTATCAAAGCCTAATATTATCCCACGTCTACTTTCTTTGGTTTTCGTGGTATCGACTCAATGCCGGTCTTTCCCATTCAACGACGCTTCCATTAGATCTCTTCGGAGATTCCGTTCCTCAGCATGGGCATCTTTACCAGCTGACAGCCACTCAACTGAGAGGCACGCCATATTTGACCACTCCCAACTAAAACAAAGGAGCTATGTTGTGACTCAGCGGAAGTCTGCACTCAAGGAAATGCAATCTAGAGAAGAGAATGCCACACTTTCTCGTAACCTCGGTAGCTCTCCACCGAGGCCAAGAGACTGGTCGACGCTAGGTGCTTATGGTCACGATTACAAGCGATTTCCTGGAGACTCAACAAGTCTAGAACATATTCCTGGAGGCCGTGAGACAGTCGAGAAACTTCTCGCTTCTCGCTTGCGAGCTAAACTCAAACAAGAATACGAAAAGCATGTCTCCATTCGCCAAGAGCTTTCGTCGTTTGGAGTTTACATTCATGATGGCATCAGAATGTGGCGTAGCGACGGCGTAAAATGGGGGATGGCGCTCGGCCCAAAGGAACACGATTATGTGCGCTGGGCTGAAGATAAGGAAGATCTTTCTCTAATAGATGGTGGTGAACAAACTGTGGATGCACTATTGGCGGAGCGGGTGCAAGCAAAAATAGACCATGATTACCACGCTGCAGACCGAATATTAAATGAACTTTCTGCACTAGGCGTTGCTGTCCATGATAAATTAAAGATGTGGAAAGTTGACAATGGTGACAATGACATTGTCGAAGGCGATGGCTTGTATGTGTACTCGCTCCCTTTTGGGAATCTTGAAGATGTGGACCGTGAATCAGTACTCAACCTGATCAACGAGCGATATCATCAAAAGGTACGCAACGAGATAAATTCTTGACATCCAATATTTTCAGTTGACAATTTGTTGTGTTGTATGATGACACCTTTTCTTTCTAGATGAATGGCAACATTAGAGCTTCGAATCAAGTAAAAAAGCAGCTTGTTAAGATGGGCATCCAGGTGAGTGGGAGGTCACGTAAATTCAATCCGGACAACCACCCATATTCGCCTCTTTCGGGCCGCCTCTTTGCGGCTTTAAGCAGCGATGAATTAGCTGCCGTTGATACTTTGCTTTATAATCGACATGAAGCCCTTCGGGCGCGGAATTACCGCAAGGCTGATGAGCTTCAAGGTGACCTCTTGCGGAAAGGCATTGAGGTGGACGATTTCAACTGTTGCTGGCGGTTCAAGGAGGACAACACATTTTCCCCTGTGAAGTGGCAACTAGACCTCTGAAAGTCATTTGGCTTTCTCTCTTAATGTCTTTACTGTCGTTTGACGTGTTGTAATGGCCGAGTTTGGCGTTAGGCGTTAGATTAATTGCCTAATTGGAATTCATAAGCACCTACGGCTGAAGGCTCACTTAAGGGGATTCTGAGGAGACTTATTATGAAATCGTATTTCTACAGTAAGGATTAGATTAGATTATACTCCCCGATTGCATAGAAACTGTTGGACTGCGATTAAGCAGACGCCAAGCCAACTGGGCCAAGTGCATCATCGTTTTATTGGACTGCGATTAAGCAGACGCCAAACCAACTGGGCCAAGTGCATCATCGTTTTGTTGGACTGCGATTAAGCAGACGCCAAACCAACGAATATTAAAAAGCTGCGTATTGATGTAAAGAGCACTCAAAATCCTTTTGAGTACCTAGGATTCAATTGAGGACTTCTATCCACCTACATGTCGCAACCGCAAACCCGAATATCAATCAGGCAACAAGCAAATCTCAATCGCCTGGGCTCGTTACTTGTTACTGTATCTGTAAACTAGCTGTGCATAGCCACAACTACACTAATATAGTATATACAAAACAACGACACATAACACGTGTATCATTTTTCGCCGAACATGCTGCCTAGAAGGCAGGGCACGGAGTAGACACTTATTCGAGATCAGTCGTTCATTCGAAATTACTAGAGATGCGCGTCGCGGGTATATTATGTACCTTGTTCATAGGCGTAGTGTTGGCCCAGCAGCAGAATGGCCATGGAAGCGTGGCCGAGCTTGAGATCGACGTCAATTCAGGGCAAGTTACAGAAATCGAGCGTTCAAGCGCCAGCGTACAACACGCTGCCGGAGAAACATTCGACGCGTGGCCCGAAAATCTAGAAGTCGATGGTATCACCATCACGGGGCACGAAGGCGAAGATGCCAAGGAAAGCATGGGCCCTCGTGAACTGATTTTGCGAGCTTTTGCCAAACTGCCTGCCGAAGTTCAAGACTCCATGGGCTTCACGTCGCTGCTGAGCGATGCTGCCGCTAGCGGCGAAACCGTTAGTTTGGAGGCTCTGCGCGAACTGTGGGACCGTCGGCAAGCGTTGCTGAAACAGGCAGCCGACACCATGAGTGACAGCGCCAAGGTTCTTGCTAAGCTCATTGCGAGGTTGGACGCAGCCAGTGCATCGTTTCCTGACGGCGGCGACGACCAGGGCACCTCGATGACCTTTGAAAGTGGCGAAGAGAGCGCGGAAGACGAAGCTTTACTTGTGCTTCGTGACCTGGAAGATTATCTTTCCGATGTGGACAACGCACGTGACTTCCATGACGCACTAGGTGAAGCATCTCGCCATTTTTTAAAAGAGTTTACGGAAGAAGCTAATAGGTGTTAGGATATGAATAGTGCATCCAAATATCACATCCTTTATGTCTTCTCAATCTCAATCTTGCCCTCGATTACTTGCTCATTTTTTTCTTCTTCAATTCAAACTTCTTCCAGGCGGTTGGCCAGTGCTTCTCGATCGCCTCGCTCCGCGCCCGCGCTGGCGGCTTGTAGTAGCACCGGGTACCACCAAGGCGGCCGCCGCTGCAGCGGCTTCGACTGCGACCCAAAGCCGTCCTCCGAACCCGCCGCGGGTGCGAGCGGAAGCTGCGCTAGTGGTAGGCACGGCCATCAAAAACATCGACAGTTTCCGGAACTGGGTCCTTGAGAGCACCGTCGTGGATGTACCCGCCGAAGACGAGTCAGCTGTGGCTGAGACCATAGCGGCTGTGGATCGCGCATCGCAGAAGAAGGAGTATCCTAGCTCTGAAGTTCCTGCGAATATTACTGCAGTGTCAGCGCTAGTGGGGTTGCTTGGTGGCGACTCTGGCACGCCGACCGCAGCGCAGTTGCTCCTCTTGCGGCGGCGCGGAGTTTACGCGCTAGGAGCAGCGTTGCGAAACAACCCTGTGGCTCAGGTGATTAGGGTGCAGAATTCTTTTTGCACGACCTACATCTGGAGAAGGAAGAATAATTCTTCATTTAAATGCTGTAGTTTTTCCTTGTTAGCTAACATTTTCTAGATTATATAGCATTCACTTCTTTTTTTCCCCTTTTCCCCTGTCGTGCCTACAGGCGGCCTTCCTGGAGCTTGGTGGTCTTGAGCACTTGCGGCTTGCTGCCCTCGACTCCGCTTCTACTAGTCCTGCAGGCGACAACAATGATGACGCCACAAGTATAGCAGCATGGTGCGACAGCGCGCCGTCCTCGGTGTGGGCGCTTCGAGGGAAAGTGCTTGCACTCGCGCTAGACTTCCTCCACGAAGAAAAAGCTGTCCGCGACGAACGAGGAACGGCCAGCGCGTCCACTTTGAAAACAAGGGCAGCTGCATCAGGGTTTGTGACCCCTTTAGAGGCTTTAGCAAGGGAAGCCACAAGCTTGAGCTGGCGCCAGACAGCGTCTGTTGCTCTTGGAGCCTCGTGCCCCACCGGCCTTGATGGACCACCTCTGAAAGTCACGGAAACGGCGCTTCAGCTGCTGGCTGCACAGTGGGACCAGTTGCTTGATGCAGCTGACCCTCAGGATGGCGATCTTTCAGCAGTAGATTCAGCAACTATAGCCGCAGCCTCGATCACAGCGGAGCTTCGAGGAGATGCAGCGCTGTTGCGCGAGGGCGCACAAGCCCTTAATCAAAAGTTCCAACGCATGGTGGCTGATTCGGCCTCAGGAAGCGATGAAGACAGCGATGGTATATCGGCTGAGTATATTGTGGAACTACGGGCTCACGCGGAGGCCCTTCTTGCCATTCTCAATAGAATAGAGTAGAATCGCGGCCTGCGTGTATTGTAGATAAGAAGTATTTTTTTTTATCTTTTATTATAGTCGACTGCATTCGCTTCGGCCTAGCATGAGCTCGGTTTTCTGTAGGGGCTTAGCAATTGGAGTAGGGCCGCAGTTAAGATAGGTGTTTATTCACCGCAATGAGCATTGAGTTGCGTGTGAATTCATCTGAATTAAAGAACTTCTTCAATTTTAGACGCATCTGGAGTAGGATATCACCCTCTATCGTTTCTTCTACTAGCTTCTAGTTCTAGTGGCAGGTAGGTGGTAGCTCCCACTTCAAGGGTAGGTGGTTTTATTTAGGTGGGTGATGTGCTGCTGCTACTACAAGAAAAGTAGTTATTAAAAATCATATTGCATAAAAAGCTTCTGATGGGCGGCCCCGACTCACACGCCAAAATTGTAATTATCAGGAACTACTTGAACCCATAAATTTTATGGCACGTGAAGGTTGTGGAGTTATATCGAGTCTACAGTCTTGTCGATCGCCACGTCTTCTTGAATTTCACTCGCCAGCGAGTTCGTCAACAACTTTGACGAAACGGCCACAGGTAGCATCTGAGTCGTTTAACTCTAATTCTCGACGAGAATGCACGCCCATGCCAGATTGCGGAACACCTTGATGACTACTGGGCGAGTTCAGAGAGGGAAATGTCACTGAATGCTCAAACTGTTCCGCTGCACCTGTGAGTCCTGTCGAAGTTATTGTATCATCGTCCCAGTATGATGACAAGATGTCGCTCATAGGGGTTTGCTCTGGTGGTGGAACATTTTCTGGAGAGACAGCAGCACGCCTGCTTGTTGGTTTGCGGCTACATAATAAATCGTAGTATACTATGAACCTTTCTAAAATATTGGAACCGCGTTGTCGAAGTTCCATCAATTGAATCTGAAAAAAAGAAGAAAAAGACGTGGTAAGTTGCGATTCATTGCGAAAATTCTAGAAATTCGATGGCTAGAACATCGTATCAAAATGATTATAAGCATGAGAACAAAATGAACAACCTGCCAGTAGAAAAGCCCGAGGCGCGTGACAGGTACCAAGCCAAGAAATACTCGTCCTAGCATCACAGGGCTTGTCCTCGACTGCATGAGAATCGCGTACAAAATCGTGATAGCCATATTGAGAATTAGGAACACGCCGTTCATAATCAGAGCCGTCACAATTGACATAAGTTGTCGGACAATATGAATATGGTCACTGCTGTAAAGGCTGCTACGTTTACGTAAGTAATCAAGAACAGTCTTTCCAAGTGCATTGGCAAAGTATATGAACACCAGGCCGAAAGTAGCTTGAATCAAGCATACGCCAACACTGCCAAGTGTATGAATCAAGTCGTAATTAACCCCTTCATCAAGGCCGTTGACGCTGAAGTACCCTGCCGTAAAGTCAATGACAGGACCAAGGAGAATTACAATAATAAACAACGTCGGGTACTCTTTCGTCAAGATACGAAGTGACAAGTTCTGAGATGAAGCGCCCCTAAACTTTTCGATGAGGACTGCACAACATATCGACGTTGTGAGAACAGTGGTCCCCCCAAACAGGGTTAGAAACATGTTGTGTATATACACAGGGGCCACTGAATCATTGTATTGGCCTAGTGCCAATAGCACGCATATAACGAAGCTGCACACTGATGCAATCAAACATACTAAGAAAGAAGCTTGTCTCATTTGAGCTGTCGCCAAGTCAGCATCGATTCCGAGAGTCCGCCAGAGAATCAAACTTTCATTAAGACCAGGCAATGCCACAAAAACAAACCCTAAAAGTGGCGTGATTATTCGCATAGTTATTAGTGTCAATATCGATGAATCCGCATCTTTCCATTCGGTATTATGGGGTGGCGATATTACCGCTCGAAAGTCAGTGATGGCTGAAGCTTCATCTGGCCCAATATTCACGCTGCCAGAATATACTTCCACCATGGTCATTGCCATCTCTTGTGTTTCTGATGGATCCCATATGTCATGATCATAAGCCGTCGACCAGCATGGAGGTGATCGCTGGACGAGTTTTACAAACCCCGCTGCACCCAAGGCATCGAGCCGGCGGTACATCGTCATGTAATTACACGACGAAGCACCGCGCAGGAATCCAATGACCACGTTACCTCGTACTATGCTATCATCTGGATTGCACAGCTCATTACCAGAAATGTACACCGCTGGCGCATCAACCTGCGCTGATTGTGGCCCAAAATGTTCAAGTACACAGGTCTCGAGGTTGGATTGTAACTCCGTGCTCCCCGAGAGCAGAATTAAAACAGAAGTCGCTGGTAAAGCACAGCAAGCCAGGATACATAGAGACCAACAACGCATAACGTGAATCCCTAGCTCTTCTCATGCAAGGTCATGGTGTCAATCATCAATGAGGTGTGAGATGTAGTAGTAGCTTCCATAGGAATCCTTCTATGCTTCACCTCTATCATCTACAGTACACAGTCGTCGGTCAGTCGTGAACTTGAGAATTCTGTGGATTCAGAAATCCGATTCGCGGAATCTGCTGTGTGCTGTTCAGTACTTACAGTACTAGTACGCTTAGTACAGAAGTAAGAAGTTAAGTACTTAAGTAAGTTGCAAGTTGTTCTCATTTCCATTACCTCATCCTGTAACCTTTACTATTCGAGTAATCCGTTGTTCGATCTCGAAAAGCTCCTCGGCAGAATCCTTACTGCTATAGCATGCATCACGCATCGCATGCACATTTTCATCTGTTTTTGAATTAGCTCGAAAACGCGTTTTACTCGGGAGTAGATGCACACATTTACATTTGCCAAAACAAACGCATTCTGGGCAATAACGTACAATTCCGTGGACTTTCGTCGCGATTAGGTCTGGTCAATCGGCCATGAATGATAATGGAGCCCGGGGCCGACTAGCACTCGAACTCGAACTCGAACTAATACAAACCCAAATGACACAGAAGCCAATGCTGCGGGCAGAAGTGTACGCACGTGCGTTGTGCGCAAGTCAAAATCGTAAAGAGGGTAGTGTGTAGAGGGCAGGAAGCAGAATACTTCCACCCCCCTCTAAAGCACTGGCCTCCTTTCTTTCTGTATCCCTTCATCCCCTATGGCTTATGGCCTCATGGTTATGGTTATGGCAATGGTTATGGTTATGCACCTTCTCATAAGGCAGATGGAATATGGCCTTGCGACTTTCCTACTTTCTACTTCGCTACTTCGGTGTGCTGCATATGCGGGGTTTTCGGCAACCGCCGGACCCATGTCACTATTGTCTATTGTCTAGTCTAGTCTATTTAGTACTCCACCGTGTAAATAGTAGCCGTTTATACCATGGGGTGTCCGCTGGTTGTGGCCGTCCTGAGTCGACCAGTGTAGGTGCACACCTTGCGCCGCCATATATCTCTTTTGCTTCTTGAAACGAATCGGCAGCCCTTCTAATTAGCCGGTGCTTAAAATCTTCGCGAGAACGGTGAGGTTGCTGACTTCGGTTAATTCAGGTCGTTCCGGGTTGGGCTTAGCTAGCCTCCGTTCGAGCAAAGAGTCAGGATGCGGTCCAAGGTGGGACGAATACAGCTAGGAATTAATTCAGACACATTAGTTCTGCCACTCTTTTTCAAAGGCTTAATGTCATGGATCTTGGTAGCTACTATCACAATCGGATTCTTCGTTGGGCTGGCCACGTTGCTCGGATACCTATGACTCGGGCGCCGCGGCAGTTGCTTACTGGTTGGGTAGCACACTTAAGGCCGAATGGATGCCCTGAGATGACATGGGGTCGGACATCAAAGAAAGCTCTAAAGTACAGAGGGCTACTGGCCAACTTCAAGGAATGGCGTGCCATCGCAGAGGATAGGTCGGAGTGGAGCTCGCGGACGTACTCGAAACCTATGCCTCCTTCCGAGAATTGATCCTACAGGGTTCACAAGAGGTAAGATGAACATTCCACTACGCAAAAGGACACTCAGCCCAGTCAAGCTTGTTCTGGAGGATTCATCAAAACGCAGCTTTTTGCTGTTTGTTTGTTGTTTCTTTGCAATTGGGGAGTATAATCTAATCTAATATAATCTCCCAAAAACAAAGAAAGGCAAGTACACAGCAGCCATAGACATAGAGGCACATAGAGCTGCATATGTATTAGCAAATTCGCTCCAGAAGGCTAATTAGGGCACCAACAGGCGCCTTTCCTCCGAACAAGTCGGCGGGACTGAGTGCTCGTTCGTGTGTCACGTCCCACCGTTCCAGGTCCACGAGGCAATTCTCTGGGCTATTTTTTGCCCCAGCAGGCAGCAGGCAGCAGGGCATCGCCTCAATACTTTAAGCATGTGTGCTGCGTCCACAACCGCAATCCAAAAATCGAAATTTACGACCGCGGCCGCTCGAAACCGCAACCAGGACTTCAAAACTACAAAAGTATTCTATACACGTCCACGGCCGCTTCATTGGCGTAAGCGCGTAAGCAATTAGATCTTCGAACTTACATAAAGTTGGCGACCCTTAACTACTTCTCAATTGCGGCGGGATATTATTATCAGAGGAAGGGGTCTGGAGCAGCTTGGAGCAGAGAACTTGAAATTGTTCGCCAATCTCATCGCAAATGGTTCGGCGTGCAATCGAAAGCTTCTTCAACGCATCTTTACTTGTAGTGCTTCACGGTGTGGGCCAAATTGTCGATGCGGCGGGTGATCGTGTTCAGGGCCTTCTTGATTTCTTTGCCAAAGTGTGTTGCCGCATCCTCGGGGGTCAGGCCTAACATGAGCTTATCGTCCATGAACGCCACGTCCGACCGCGCCGTAAGCTCCGGCATCCCCGCCGGGATCATCAACAAGAATAGGTTCATGAGGAAAGCCTTGTTTTCCCTCAGCACGTTGTAGCAGCGGCCGCACTGCTTTTCGAATTTGTCATAGAGGTTACGGTCGTCGCCCTCTACGACATTACCGAAATTGTTGACGTAAGCACCGCCCATCACGTAGCAGAAATCAGGGGTGAAGACGAAGTTGTCGCGCTCGCGTTTCACGCCGAACTTCGACTTGAAGTTGCCCAAAAAGTGCCCAAAGTCAATGTGGAACAGCATGCCGTTTTCTTTCACCATGATGTTGTCGCTGTGCCGGTCGCCAATGCCCAGCACATACGTGGCGACACAATACGACGCGCAGCTGGAACTGAAGTCCTGCGTCGCGTCGTCGAACGCTGTGGACTTGTTGTGGTGGGCCAAGTGCTTTCGCATGTTTTCTTTCTTGAGAGCGCCGTACTTGCCACCGTAGTGCGTTTGCACCCACGCAGTAGTGGTCGATTCGGTGACCCATTCGATGAACCCCAGTTGGTCTCCCGCGCTTGCGCACTTGTATGGGATCATGCGCGGCTGCATGCCGGATTCGATCCATAGCCGCTCCATCACGCTGAGCACCTATTAGAGTGTGTTTGACAAGAGAAAGGAAGTACATTTAGAAGGAGAAGGGAGGAAGAGCTTTCGAGTTCCAAAGCATTACTTGCTGTCCGTGAGAAGACTGACACTCAATTCAAGTACCTGCTATCTCTCCACCTCTTCCTGCCCTCCACACCCAAACAGTCCACAGTAGCAACAGCTAACACAAACACACATTAATACAATCACCATCGCACCTGTAGAGTGAGCAAATCTTGCCGCAGATCGTCGCCGCACTTGAACAGCGCCCGGTAATAGCCCCTCGCGTGCGGGTCTGCATTCACGAAGTCGAGCCGAAGTGGCAGCTTCTTGGAGGTCATCACCGAGGCCTTCTCGATCACCGCGGCGGTCAACTCCACACGAGGCGCGTGGCACAGGGAAAAGCGAGGAGGCAGGTCGAGCTAGCAGCGGCAGTGGTAGCGCAAACAGGAGAGAGATTGAGAAAATGAAATGAATGTAAATGATTCTCGTTAGTCAAGAGGAAAAGAGGATGTGACAATAATCCGAGGAAGAGTGTGAGAAGAGAATCGACGACAAAGGATATTCGCAGTGGTAGCAACAAATTATGCGCACCTTCTTGAGTTCACGCTGCACGAATTCGTTGTACTTTTGCGCTTTCTTGGGGCGCACGTTGTGGACTTGTTGCGCAATCGAAGTCAGAGCTTCGTTGACGAACAGCTGCTTCGCTAAAATGCTCTTGTGGGGACCGCACTGGTGCAAGTACAACTTCAGGTACAGACCGTAGCTGTGAAGGGAGTTGAAAGGGGTAGAGAAGAGATTAGGTAATTCAAGAACCAAATTCGGAAAAAGACTTAGAGGCGTTGGAAGTCCGTGCAGGTGCCTTCATGAAGAGAAGTTTCCGTCCTGTCAAATAGAGAAGAAGAAGAAGAGAAATACTTGTGCTACTACAGCTTTGTGTGTGTGTGCAGCGAAGCAAAGCTCAAGTCCCTCACCGGTCGTTGATCGCGTGTACGTGCATTTCGGACCGGAGCATCCAGAAAAACAGCTGGCCAATGCGCAGTGGGGATTTGATGGCGCGCCTCAGGAGCATCCGCCCCAGCGGGGAGTCGTGCTCGGCCTCGTACTTCATCACTTGGGTGAGCTGCAAGAGGACTTCGGCCAAGCTCGAGTCGTTCAACCGGTCCAATTGGCGCACCGCAAACTCACGGACAACCGGGTCGCCGTACCTGAAGGGGCGTGAGTGGTAAAATTGTGAGGGCGCGCGCGAGGAACGAATAAAAGAAGGGAAGAAGTTTTATTTTTTTAATGCAACGACCAACCAACCATTACTCTTGTCTTACAGCATTTCCTCCTTGTCCTCTTCTTCCTCCTCACTCACTTGACGTCGAGAAATTGAAGCATGGCCAGTTCTGCGCTGTTGGCCTTGACGTGTTCTTCGGACTTGACCAGGCACATGCGGCCTTCGTCTACCTGCCGAGGGTCCACCCAATCCACGGCCTCCACCAAGCGCGGCAACAGCAGCGGGTGCTCGCAGACCCAATCCCGCGACGCAAACACCAGGTGCTTGTCGGCTTCGGTCAGGGGGCGCAACGGGCTGCTGTTTTCAATGACTTTGAGCCGCAGAGACTGCTCGTGGTTGGGGGGCATCGAGGGAGGCAAAGTAGTCTCGACCTAGAATAGAAGAGAAACAGTCATGAGAGTGGTGAGGAAGAACGCAATTCAAACAAAACAAAGCTACAGCGCAAAGAAACAAAAAAGTTGAAAAAGCAGAAAACATAGCAAAAGCAAAAGAAAGTGGCACCATCATCGTCATCATCATCAACAGCAGACAAATTATCACCGCTTCGAGGGTGAGGCGGTCACGGTAGTCGTTGTAGCAAGGGCGCTTCGCCACCACGGGGAGCTCATAAGTGTCAAAAGTCACGTGCACGCACCCGCAATTCTTCTCCGGGTTTTCCCCCACGGTCCTTGACTCTAAGGCCAAAAACTGCGGGTCTTTCTCGCCATCGGCAATGTCCTTGTCCCGCTTCTCTTGCACCAACTCAGAAGGCCACAGAAAGGCTTTGACAGCGCCCCCAATGAGCTGACGGTTGAACTTGATGAGTGACAACGACACCCCCCCAAGCACCACTGGCCGTGCTTCCTTGGTGCCCTCTTTCGCGCCCAGGCGCTTGAGCACCACGCGGAAACAGACCCGGCTGGCATAGGGCAAAGACCGAATCTTGAGGGGCATGGCCAGCCATTCCGTTGGCCATTCTTGGTCGAATCCCCCGTTGCTGAAGAGCAGCGGCTGGGTCTTGAGGCACAGGGGGGAGTCCCAATCGATGCTGTCCATCATCGCGGCCTCTTGGGCCTGGGTCTGCGCCGCCGTTGGCTGCCCGTGGGCACCCCCTTGGGGACTGCGGCCTTTCCCACTCGCGAGCTGGGGCGGCTTCAAGAGTTGGCCGCTGCTGCACAGAGCCACCTGCACCTGCACCGCGAAACTGTTAGGGTCTTCCTTCTCAATGATGTCGTTGGGGATGGCCGCGTTCAAACCGCTTAAGCCCCGCACTTGCATCCGGAAGCTCCAGTTGATGTCCTCCAAAGGAAACCGCTGCGAGGAGACCCACGCCGAAGACATGGACGACGGGCCGCCCTGTTTGCCACCGCCAGCTGCACTCGCGCCACCACCGCCAGCAGCCTCGGTCGGGCTACTGCTCGCTGCTTCGGCAGCCTCCGCTACTGCTTCCTCGTTGCGGTCCTGCCGGAAGTCGTCGTCGTCGGTGCGCGAATGGTGCGCCCGGTTCGCAGCCAGCACTTCCGCTACGGACTCGCCCATTCGATCGGCCAAATCCAAGGCATCGCCTTCCGAGAGTTTCACCAAGGAGAGCTCAATCTGTACCCGGCGCGCGTTGGAAGTGGCCACGTGGTCGAAGAAGCCGAGGCTGTGGGACTGGTGGATCAAATAGTCGGTGCAACCCACCACCTTGTAGACGTACCTAAACAGGCAGAGAGAGGTTGGATGACAACAAAACGCATCATAAACGAGGGCAGGTGGCGAAAGAGGTCATGAAAAAAAGTTCAAACTTACCACCCATATCCAGAACAATGAACAAAAATAAGACCTGTTCTGAACCTTCAAGCCATTGAGCCTTAAATCACACACCCATGAAGACCCCTAGCCACACCCGCACTCTCCACCCGCTAAACACGCACCGGCCGTAAATTTCGCTGTTGTCGGCGCCCTTCACCCAAGCCGGGTCAATCGAAATCGTGCCGGCGTCCGTTTGCCGGCAGATGCGCGAAAACAGGAGCTCGTGCAGCTCGCGCACGGTGGTCGCTAAGCTCACCCACGGAGCTCCTAAGCGAACCGTCTTTTGAGGCAGCTGCGGGTAGTCTTCCAGATTGATCCGAACCTGATGGACAGCATGAAACACCCATGAGACACACACGTTCGTACACGCTGGCAGAAATTGGAAGGGACAAAAGAACTCGTAAAAATGTTGTTTGTATCCCTGCATAAAAACCAACCAGGAAAGTTTATATCGAACAATTGCAGAAGGAGGCATTCGACTTAATGTGCAGAATTGACCAATCACAAAAAAAACAAATAAAAAACAAATAACAGCAAACGCGCAACAAATAACAGCAAACGCGCACCTCCACAGCTTCCGTGATGTTCAATTTCCTTTCCGGGTTCGCGTACTCGGCCCACTTGATGGCCAAGGAGTCGGTTTCCGTCACTTCAATGCCGCGCCGGCCCAGCCACTTGTCAAGCCTAGACCCCGCAATCCGAAGCTCGGAGCCCGCTTTCTCGAACCGGCTGCGGTCCACCAGTGCGTCAAACCCCGCTACTTCCTCCAGTTCTTCTTCGCGCCGGTCGTCCCACTCCATCCAGTTTTCCGCAAAAATGGCGGCCAGGGGGGACTCCACGGCGGCGCTCGTAGTGCCGTTCGCCGTGAGGGCCTCCGTAGTGGGGGACGCCGCGATGGGGTTGAACCACGTGGTTTCCGCGGTGGTTTTGTTTTCGTAGTAGACTTGGCCCGTATCCGGGTGCAAACGCACCGCCCAATCCTGGTCCATGCTCGAAGCTGACGCCAGTTTTTTCAGATCAGTTTTGATGGATTTCGACAGCAAATTGCGCATGGACACGCTGTTGTTGCCGCCACCACCCAAAGCAGACATGTCGGTGCTGTTCCGCTGTTGGTTCATCTGAGGAGGTGTAGGCCGAGATGGACGCAACATTCGTTATAATAGAGGGGGAAGCAAGCATGAATTTCAAGAACGCTTTTCATGACGAGCCAATTATTGTTGCCAGCGATACTACTAGTACTTGATAGGAGTGCAAGCAGATACTCAAAACTTAGAAATAGGGGAGACGGGGGCAAAGGGATCGCAATGAGCCTATCTAGAGGTGGTGGCGTTTTCTTCGTACCTTCTCGTCTGCGCGCGCTTGCATGGCGTTTAGCCATTCGTCCAGCTGGTTCGGTGGCAGTGTCCATGATGATTTCTTGCCACCAGCTAGCGAGAAATATCGGTTGGGGCCATCCCCGACAGCGACGGGAGTGTCACTCATGATAGTCGACGGCAAGCCTCTCAGGCGGGACTCGAATTGTTCAACCTTTAAGATGTGAAGTATAATCAGGGGGAGTGTTCAAATCTCAATAACATTATACATAAGTAAAACACGTGGATGAACAGCTAATCATACTGATGGCACCGTGAGATATAAGCCTCGGATTACCTCGCGGTCAAGTCCCACGTCCCACGCTCTATCTCCACGATGGGAGCCGAGCATCCACCTATCTAATGTGTCCGGGACGATCTTTGTGAAAAAATCGTAGGTTTATGTCGTGTACCTTTTTGCCTTTTTGTGTCTGTCCTTACTACTGTCCTCTCTCTTCTTGCTTGCTACTCGTCCGTCGCTGAAGCTTTTCGCTGAAAGCAAGAGGGGCTTGCTAGGGCTACACCAAACAAGGCAAGGTTTCTGGTGCATCTGAATTCATCATGATTTGTGC
>Ga0136554_1000150_pt1 | contig 27162 bp, 22 predicted proteins | sample AntRauTorckE5431_FD_104637 | JGI IMG/M metagenome (GOLD analysis project Ga0136554, IMG submission 104637) | Saline lake microbial communities from Rauer Islands, Antarctica - Metagenome Torckler E5 #431 | ecosystem: Environmental > Aquatic > Non-marine Saline and Alkaline > Saline | place...
CGACCATTTCAGTCACTGATTCAACTGACAATACCACGAAGTCACTAGTGGCATAATACTTTTAAGAGACCTAATTAATCTGCGTATCCTTAGACCCGATAGCTGTCGACTCCGCTCACCCTTCGATCATATAGCTTTCGACTCCGCTCACCCTTCGACCATATAGCTGCCGACTCCGCTCACCCTTCGATCATATAGCTGTCGACTCCACTCACCCTTCGACCATATAGCTTTCGACTCCGCTCACCCTTCGACTCCGCTCAGGATGGCAGAGACCTTAACATCAATGCGATGCAAAGCGTTGGCCAAAATGTATTCTGGCAGAGACTAATTTGACAGTGTGTAGGCTCGAAACCGTTAGTTGCATTTAGCTATCTGTAAATGAATAACACTTAACTTTGAACTAGCTTAAATAAATGTTCTCATCTGCAAAATCGCAAGCATCTGTATGGAAGAACTACGTTTAGAAAATCAGTACTATTGAAATAAATACACATTGAAAAGTTGGAAGAGTTAATCAATAAAATAAAAAGTAACCACAGTTTAAGCCAAGAAGCAGAGGACTACCTCTATTCTATTTCCTCAAAAAAGCACTTTGCTAAAGGAGAAGTATTGATTCGCCAAGGACAACAAGTACAGAACGTTTATTTTGTGACGGACGGTTGCCTGAGATCTTATTGCTACGATAAAAATGGCAAAGAACATACGTTACAATTTGCTATTAAAAACTGGTGGATAAGCGATTATATAGCTATCCATAGTGATGAGTCTGCCACACTCACCGTGGAATGTCTGAAAGAATCAGAGGTTGTAAAGTTCAATGCTAAAGCATTGGAAAAAATGTATACACTATTCCCAGAGTACGAACCCTTCCAACGAAAAATATTAGAGCGTCACGTAGTGAGCTTAAACAAGCGAATTTTAAATCAATTACAACTGACAGCCACAGAGAGGTACACTTTATTTATAACACAGTATCCTGAGATAGAACAGTATACTCATAACTATCACATTGCATCTTATCTAGGTATCACCCAAGAAAGCTTGAGTAGAATACGAGTAGAAAAAGCAAAACACTAGTTTCTTACCATAGGTCAATTTTTACCTGAAACCCGCATCATACCTTTGTATCAAATAATTATAAACAACTAAAAGATATAAAAAATGAAAGCATTACAAATAGTAAAGTACGGTGAGATTAAAGACAGTTTGGCCTTTAACGAAGTAAGTAAACCAGCAGTACAACCAACAGATGTACTGATAGAGGTGAAAGCTGCTGCCATCAATCCTATAGATAAAAGTATCGTCCTAGGGAATCTGCAGGGTCTTCTTCCTATCCCTTTTCCAAGCACATCTGCTTATGATGTGAGTGGTATAGTAGTGGAAAAAGGAAACGATGTCAGCAATTTTGAAATCGGAGATTTGGTATATTCTAGGGTACCTCAGGAGCAAATGGGAACTATAGCAGAATATGTAGCGGTAACTAGTGAAGCAGTATCCAAAAAACCAGGGAATATTTCTTTCGAAGAAGCGGCAGGCATACCCTTAGCCGGACTTACTGCATTACAGTCTTTGGAATTTGCTGGTATTAAGGCAAATGACAGAATCCTTATTCACGCAGGATCTGGTGGTGTAGGTAGCTTAGCTATACAGTATGCCAAAGCAAAAGGAGCCTATGTATATACTACCACAAGTACGGATAACGTAGAATGGGTGAAAGAACTGGGAGCAGACAGAGTAATAGATTATAAGACAGAGGATTATAAAACTATCGTAAAAGATGTAGACATAGTATATGACACACTTGGTCAGGAGTACACATCAGAAGCTTTTCAGGTGGTAAAACAAGGTGGTCAAGTAATAAGCGTAGTAGGTCCTTTGGACGAGGAGACTGCACATATGTTTGGAATGGCGGATTACCAATTGCCAGAAGAATTAGCTACTCTAAGTGCAGAGAAAGAAGCATCGTATAAATTCATTTTTATGCACCCAAATGGTGCTCATTTAGCTGAGATTAAAACAATGATAGAGGATGAAAGAATCAAACCAATCGTTGACACCATATATCCATTTGCTGAGAGTATAGCCGCGTTCACACACCTAGCTACGGGCAGAGCAAAAGGTAAAATAGTAATCAAAATTAATTAAGCTAATCATGAAGAAAAAAATAATAGTTGGGTTAGCAAGTTTTCTTATTCTTGCTTTCATTGCGATATACGTAACCACCAGACCAAAACTAGAACCAGATGGTTCATATAGTCCTTCAACTCTTGCTTTGAAATTAGCAACCGTTTCCAAAACGGATTATGAAGTGGTTCCCTACACGAAATACCAAGGAAGCAAATCGAAGATTTTGGTAATTTTCACCGAACAAAAGAATATCGAAATGCAGAATGGCAAATTATTTTCTACGGGAAACCATCCCATAGAATCTTTATTACCTATGCTACATCTAAAAAATGCTGGTTTTGATTTTGAAATAGCTACACCAACGGGAAAACCTGTGGTTTTCGAAATGTGGGCCTTTCCGCAAGAAGACGACGCGGTAAAAGCCATATACGAGGAATATAAATCAAGTTTTGAAAGTCCAAAAAAATTAGCTGATTTTACGGACACTTCGATTATTGACGCGGCCTCCTATGCAGCAGTTTTTGTGCCAGGTGGCCACGGAGCTATGATAGGTATACCAGAAGACAGAAACGTTGGTAAGATACTGAACTGGGCACATCAAAACGATGTATTTACAATCAGCATTTGTCACGGACCGGGATCATTTCTAGCTACTACACTCGATGGTCAGAAGTTTATTTACGAAGGATACAAGATGGCTGTATTCCCAGATGCCATTGATAAACAAACACCCATGATTGGTTATTTACCAGGTCAAATGACAAGGGGACTAAGCGAAAAATTAAAAAGCTTAGGAGCCACTATTGTAAATACAGCATCTGACAATACCATTTGTGTAGATAGAAAACTCATAACTGGAGCAAGTCCATTGGCTTCTAATGAACTGGGTAAGCTAGCAGCGAATACTTTATTGAAAGAGTTGAAGTAATTTCAAGTACCGAAATAGCAAAATAGAAGCGGTTTGGGTGTGAGCTCAAACCGCTTTTTCTTTTAGAACAATCCGGCATCTCACCAGGCTGCATCAGCCTCCAATATTCTCCTAACTCTTTCAGCCAGACTCTCATTGGAGATGCGGTCACGATTAAAACTGTCTACCAGCAGCGGAAAGCAAAGTGGTGAGGGTTTAGTGAGGTATTTGATAATAACCTCTTGAGTAGCTATGCGAGTGAATGCAGTGCGAATACGGTTTGCCTCCAGCTGATAGTACGTCACTTCTTCATACGCCTGCTGTAGCAGCAGATTATGCGGCTCATAATCGCTAAACACATCAAAGAATAACTGTGAGTGACTCTGCAGATGTCGTTCCTTCGCCTCTTTATTAGGATAACCTTTGAAGGTAAGTCCTGATATAGCAGCTATCTCTCTAAACTTTTTGCCCGCTAAGGCCGTCATATTACTACTGTTTTGAATGTCATCTAGCAATCCATCAGTAGCAAACCAGTCTTCTTCTAGAGCTTCCATAAGCGGAATCTCTTGGTCACAGAGTATTTCAAATCCATAATCGTTCATCCCTAAGTTTAGACTTATTTTAGTCATTTTACTCAGTCTGTAGGCCAGCAGTAGTGCCATCCCTTCATGCACCATTCGTCCTTCAAAAGGATATATGTAGACATGATGGCCATCATCATCTTCTAGATATTCTATGAGAAGCTGATCTGGCAATGGTACTGCAGACCGCTGTGATTGTATCGCTAGTAGACTTTGGACTTTCTTACCTTCTCTATTTAGGTTTTCTAAATCCATTAAGTGTGCAAACTCTTTGCGAAGCATTTCTGCTATCTCATTACTTAGACTCATTCGTCCACCGCTCCATGAGGGTATAGCTGCAGATTTCTTAGTACTCGGCACTACATAAGCTACTAATCCAGTCACCCGTGTAAGCTCCAGTCTCTGCCCAGCAAAAACAAAGGTATCGCCAATCTTTAGCCTTGAGATAAAGTACTCTTCTATGGTTCCGATGGTTTTTCCACGTTGGCGTTTTACGATCATAGCACTATTACCTACTATGGTCCCCATACTTAGACGGTGCCGCATTGCTATCTTGCGACTTTCTACTTTAAATAAGCCTTCGGTTACTTTAACCTTGTTAAAATCCTCATAGCTCTGCAAGCTATCTCCACCTATGGTGATAAAACGGAGCACCCACTCCCACTCTTCACGTGTGATAGTTTGGTAGCAGTAAGTATTTCGTACTTCTTCATAGATTTCTGCTTCTCTAAAACCGTCAGATACAGCTAAAGTCACGAGATACTGCACCAGTACATCAAAGGCACGCACTACAGGAATCCTACTTTCTATATACCCATTTTCAATGGCACGCTGCAAGGCAGAGGATTCTATTATCTCTAATGAGTTCGTAGGCAAAAAATAAATCCTACTCGTAGCTTCTGGTGAGTGTCCGCTCCTACCTGCTCGTTGTAAAAATCTAGCTATTCCCTTCGGACTTCCTATTTGTATCACAGCACTCACAGGCCTGAAATCTACTCCTAAGTCTAAACTACTCGTACTTACCACGGCTTTTAAACTTCCCTTATGCAAGGCAGATTCTACCCATTCTCGGACTTCTTTGCCCAAGCTACCGTAGTGCAGAGCTATACGCCCTGCTAAGTCTGGAAACTCTTCAATGAGTTTCTGATACCAAATCTCTGCTTGACTTCGTGTGTTGGTAAATATAAGTGTGGAACTGTTTTCTTCTATGATGGGAAGTACTTTTTTCAATAACCGGACTCCCAAGTGACCTGCCCAAGGCATATCTTCCATTTTAACAGGAAGTAACGTAGTCATTTTAAGCTTCTTTTTGATTTTAGACTGAATGATAGCCGTATTCGCTCTGGTCTTTTTATCTCCCATAAGCACATCTATAGCTTCTGACATGTTGCCTATAGTAGCAGATATACCCCAAATTTTAAGGTCTGGTTTTATTGCTTTTAGTCGGCTTAGCCCCAGCTCTACTTGCACCCCTCGTTTACTACTCAGTAGCTCATGCCATTCGTCTACGATCACGGCATCTAAGTATTTAAAAAAAGTTACATATCCCTTGCGAGCAAGCATCATCTGTAAACTCTCTGGCGTAGTTACTAAGCAATCAGGACTGTTTTTCAACTGAGCAGCTTTTTTAGCAGAGCTCACGTCTCCGCTTCTTCTCTCCACACGCCAGCCAGTTTCTAATTCATCTGCAGCTTCTTGAAGAGCATTGGTAATATCTACACTCAATGCTTTCAGCGGTGTAATCCAGAGTACTTTTAAGCCTGCTTTGTAATCTCCTTTGAGTTTATCTGCGAGCATCATTGGCACACCCAATGCAAATGTCTTTCCGCTGCCTGTAGGAGCATTTAACAAGCCATTTTTACCTTCAAAATAATAATCCAAGCATTCTTTTTGGAATGCAAACATCTTCCAATCACGGCTTTTATACCAAGCGAGTGCTTGTTGTTTTGCTTCTTGTTTCAAGTAATTAATTGCAAATGGATACGTAGTATTTTAGTTATTGTCTATTGAGAAAGAAAGCAACTAAGAATCCAGTTACTAAGACAATCAATCATACACAGATAATTAAACGTTTATAACCACTCTTGAGTTTTTTTTGTAATGTAGTACGAATTTGCCTACGGCAAATTATGAATTTAAGTAAACAAAATTAGTCAGTTTGAGTAGATTTATTTCTGGCGAGAATCGCCAAAAATGAATAGTAAAATTTATTGAGAAACTCAGTCTTTTACTTTTCGATTTGTTTCTCTAAACATACCAACAAATTAACCCACTCGCACAATTCAAGATTCACAAAATGTACTATTGCAACACAAACAAATATGAGCTACAAAGCCGTACACATCATCTGTGATCAAGACCTAGAAGAAACTGTGAGTTTCCTACTACAAGAGTCTGGTTATGAAGGCACTTCATACGAAAAAGGAAGACTAATTGCTTATTGCAAAACAGATACCTACAGTGAATCTAGCACGTTAGAACTGCTTGCTAAATTCAGCTTAGTACCTGAGCAGATAAAAGATGTATTAAATGAAAACTGGAATGCTTCGTGGGAAGAGAACTTTAAAGAAGCTATCATAGGTGAGCATATACAGGCCAGAGCACCTTTCCATCCAAGTAGTGGGTATAAACATGATATTATCATCACACCAAAAATGGCTTTCGGTACGGGACATCATGAGACTACACGTCTGAGCGGTATAGCACTAGAGAAGCTGGACTGTAAAGGTAAGAGCGTATTAGACATGGGCTGTGGCAGTGGTTTACTTGCTATATTAGCTTCACAAAAAGGAGCAAAACGAGTACTGGCCATAGACTATGACCTTAAATGCGTGGAGAATACACACGAAAACTTACAATTAAATAAGGCTGAAAACGTTGAAGTTCAACAAACAGACAGTGTAAAGCATCTGACCGAAAAGTTCGACATTATAGTGAGTAACATTGTAAAGAACATAAACTTAAGATTATTACCAGAGTTCGTAGCTAAACTCAATACCGGTGGGCACCTTATTCTCTGTGGTTTCCTAGATCAAGACTTCACAGAACAGCAGAATGCAGCTTCGGCATACGGATTGATATTAGTAGATAAGCACGTCGATAATAATTGGTTACAAACAGAATACATATTAGCATAACTATGCTCCAAAAGAAATACTATATAACGCTATCACTTTTATTATTAGCTGTTTTGGCAGTGGCTCAGCCACGATCATTTTCAAGTAAGCCAGCGGTTTTCATAGCAGAATTTAATGCGTACATCAATAGCGATAACACCAACGAGGGTCAGGCTATTATGAAATCATTTACGATTAAGTGGGACTCTTCAAAATTTGTAGAGCCAGAGCAGCGTAACATCATAAATGTAGCTAATCAGATGCTGCAAAATGACTTGAGGATACCAAGCTTTGTACTTTTTACAGAGACTATGCTCTATGCCAAGGACTCCATAGATGAAGCCAAGTATATCAGCTGGGCAAAGTCTTTAAGTCCCGCTATACAATCTGGTAACAGGACCTTCCTTACGCTTATGCAGGCTTCTAGAAATCTATTTAAAGATAATCTACTGTATGTATCTGAGACTAAAAAATGGTATGCGAGTACTGATAATTATCGGTTTCTCTTTGACAATAATAGAGTGCAGATTGCCTTCAAAGACATAGACTTAAAGTGTCAAGCTCAAGTAGACCAAATAACCATTTATCAGACTTCAGGCAGTTACTTTTTAGATACAGATGTATGGGAAGGTAAAGAAGGAAAAGTAAGCTGGGAGAGAGTAGGTTTTGGGATAGAAAACATTTATGCAGACATAGAAGGCAATTATTCTGTAACCTTTGACAGGGCAGAGTTAGAGATAGATACGGTACTCTTTCATAATGACGATTTTCTCACTAATCCACTGTATGGTAGCTTCAAGGATAGAGCAAGCAGTTCTCAGAATATAGCGAAGTCTAGTCTAAATAAATCTCAGTTTCCCCAATTCACATCATTCAAAAAAGATCTAGAGCTAGGCTCATACTTAGACAATACAGTTAAATTCAGTGGTGGGTATGCTATGAAAGGAGCAGAAATCATAGCGAATGGCAGTGCAAAAAGCCCTAGTAAAGTGGAAATCTACTACAAGGATAAAAAACGTATACTGGCCAAATCAGAGTATTTCAGCTTGAAGGAAGGCAAAATAACAGCACTAGCTAGTGAGGTAACTATACTCACAGATAGTGGCACCATCTTTCATCCTAAGCTTAATTTCAACTTAAACCTAGACCGTAAAGTACTCGTAATGAGTCGCGGAAAAGAAGGACTAGAACAAGCTCCATTTTTCAATGATGATCAGGAAGTAGACATATTTGTAGATCAAGTCATTTGGAATCTTGACCTTCCTCAGATAGAATTTGACATGGTAGGAGAAGAAGGTAAAGCCTTCATAGAATCTAAAGAATTTTATAAAGAAATACGCTACGAAAAAATACCTAGAGGTATGCTGAAGTATCACCCACTTTCTAAGATGCGTGACTTCGTAGTGAAAAACAGAAAACGTGAGTTTACTTTCTCAGAATATGCACACTGGATGGGAAGTAAACCGATGTACCTCAAACCTCAGATAGTAGAACTAGCTGACCTTGGCTATTTATTCTTTAATCCTGCTACTGACACTATAAAAGTACGCCAAAAACTAGATCATGCGGTACTCTCACATATGAAAATAATGGACTATGATGTAATCAGATTCTCATCTGTAATTTCAGCTAGGTCTAATGCTTTTTTAAATTTAATAAATAACACCTTCGTGATAGAAGGTGTACGGGCTTTCCGACTTAGCGATAGTCAGAGTGTATACGTATTTCCACACGAGCAGCAGGTAATCCTAAAAAATAAGCGTCGGATGTCTTTTGGCGGGAAAGTCACCGCAGGTAAATTTGATTTTTACGCTGAAGCCTTTGAATTCAACTACTTTAATTTCGAAATATCCTCCGACAATATAGAAGAGATGGTCATATTCACAGAAGATCTAAGTGGTAAAGGTGGACTAGTAGCAGTAAAATCTGTTTTAAGAGATATAAACGGAACTCTGGAGATAGATAAATCTACGAATAAATCTGGACTCCTACGCTTCCCGGAATACCCTCGCTTCACCAGTAAAAAAGGAGCCGTGATAGCCTATGATAAAAAAAGTATACATAATGGAGCGTATGACAAAGAGCGATTCCGTTTTGAGGTAGATCCATTTACCATAGAAAACATGGATAATTTCACTACTGCTGAGCTCAGTTTCCCAGGGCTGTTTGTCTCTGCTGGTATTGTCCCTGATTTCAAGTATGAGGCCAAAATTATGGATGACTACTCTCTCGGTTTTGAAAAACCAATGGCTTCCTACCCTATGTATGGTGGCAAAGGCTTTGGAGACGTAGCCATCAAGTTAAGTGAAGAAGGATTTACTGCAAGGGGCACTATAGACTTCCAAGGTGCACAAGTAAGTTCTCAGGAGATCCTAATGACTCCAGACTATACCAGTGCATTAGCAGAAACCTATACTGTAATTGAAAACAGTAAATACCCCAATGTGTATGCCAAAGATGTGCTTACCAAATGGCTCCCAGCCAAGGATTCTATGTATGTGAATACCAATGGACATACCGTGCAAGTGCTGCGTGACGGACAAGAATTTACCGGTAATCTAATACAAACCAGTAATCAGATAGCAGGTAGTGGGGTGCTTACTTGGGATAAGGCTAAGCTTACATCTGCCAATATGCAGTATCAGCCAAATAAGGTAGACGCTCCAGTGTCAGCCATAGAGATAGGTGCTATCACCGCAGATAAAATAGCATTCTCTTCTGATAATATGAACGCTCACGTAGATTTCAATACGCGTATAGCCGAATTTAAACAAAACGAAAAAGGTAAGCTTACTAGCTTTCCATTTAACGCTTATGCCAGCTCTATGGACGAGTACACTTGGGATATGAATGCACAGACTATCGCCTTGGACAAAGGACCACTCCTAGCTAAAGAAAAATCCTACTTTGTAAGTAATAAGTACGAGCAGCAGGGACTAAGGTTCGAGAGTACTAAAGCACTATTTGATATGAAACTAGGTATTATATATGCTGATAACGTACCTTATATAGATGTAGCAGATAGTAGAGTATTCCCCTTTAATGGCAAAGTAGAGATCCGAGAAGACGCAGATATGCAACGTCTGAAAGAGTCTAGAATGCTTGCGGCTAGAGATAACAAGAATCACGAATTATATGATGCTGACCTTAAAATAGGCGGACGTTACCTCATTAGTGGTAATGCTTATTATAAGTATAAAGACAAGCACAATACTGATCAGATAGTCTACTTCAATAAAATGCGTGTAAAAGGCAGGGGTGATACTACGGTACTCGCTAGTGGATTTATAAAAGACTCTGCTTCCTTTGCTATAAGCCCGATGATAGGCTTCAAAGGGCAAACAGAACTCCACAGTCATGAGGAAGACCTCGTCTTCAACGGGTATGTAAAACCACTGCATAGTTTAGACTTGTATCCGAGTGCATGGTTTAGGTATAGCGGACAGCCAGATCCCCAAGATATAATAATCCCAGCTAAAACAATCCTCAATGAAGACCGAAGAAAGATGTATACTGCTGTAAGTATAGCAAATGATAGCGTGCACATCTATCCATCTCTATTTAACTCAAAACGCAGTTATGCAGACATGGAAATCACTTCTGACACTGGTATTTTCTACTACGACGAAGAAAATAAAACCTTCTTCGTAGGTGACTCTATGAAGCTAATGGAAGGTGCAAAACGCGGTAGTTTCTTATCCTTCAATAACAGCACACAAGAAGTCTACTCTGAAGGCAAGCTGAACTTTGGGATGGACGTAGACGAGAACTTCAATGGTCTAATGGCTGGTAATTTAAAAAAGCTCCCCAGTGACTCTTCGTTTATTATTAACTCTATACTCGCATTAAACATAAAGCTACCAGAAGAATGCTACACTAGAATAGCAGCAGTCATGAATGACAATGGCAATCCACTAGCAGACAATAATAGCACCTTCGTGGCTAATGCTATGGCGGAATACTTAGATGATAAAAAGCTGGATAAAGCAATAGAATATGCTGCTTCCGGCGAACTTAGACCTCAAGGGGACTTGGACCGAAATTTATTTTTCAGTAAGATGAGTCTACATTACTCTCCTACTACCAGACAGTTTCTGAGCTATGATCCTATCCATATAGCCACTATCAATGGTCAACAAGTAAACCGCCAGATAGACGCACGAGTAGCTATAACCAAGCGTAGAAGCAGCACCAGATATACTATATACTTAGAAGTAAGCAAGTACGATTGGTTTTACATAGACTACTACATGGGTAGCGTAACCGTGGCTAGTACAGATAAAGAGTTTAATGATATCATTAAGGAAGATGGCCCTAAGATGAATAAGGGTAGATTTAGAATCCGAAGTGCAAGCCCGCGTACAGTAGCTCGTTTCTTAAGCAAGCTGGATGGAGTGGATTAAGAAGATAGAATATGCGACTATTCCGTTCTCAGAAGATATGAGTACAGACCTAGCAGCCTTTAAAAAACAGAAGTAAAAAACAACTTTACAAAATATAGTTTTGAAGAGTCGAAGGATATGTCAGCATTTTCTATCAGCTTTCTTTAAAACTGATATCCCAAGGCTAGGATAAGTCCAAACGTACGAAACTGAGAACTAGTCCCATCTATGAAAGTAAAGTTATTAAGTAACTGAAAGTCACTTTCTATATATACTTTATTAAGTGGAAACTTCGTTTCATCCTTACCAAATTTAAATGCTAATCCAACATTCTGAACAAGGCTGGCATTGCCATACGATCCAGAAAAACTTGGCTCTATGAAGGTTCTAGTCTCATTAGATGCACCGAAGTTTCTATCTCTACTCCATACCTGCCCTTCTGCATCTACATCATAAGCTAATAGTCCTTCTATACCAAAGCTGTAATGCACCACAAATCGCTGATCTCTGGGAGTGCTTAGTCGTATAGCACTTCTCAGTCCTATCAGTGAACTACTCACATCATAGTTTGTACTTGAGAAGTAGGAAGTGTCGTTAGTCGTGATATAATCACTTTCACTCGCATTTATATAGTCTGTGCCTTGCAGTAGAGAGAAGTCAAAGTAAATATTTTTACGTTTTCCTTTGAACCCAACTCCATACTCACTAAATACCCGATTAAGAGTGGTATATACACTGAATTGATTTGAAAAATTAATATCACTGAAAAATGCTTTAGGCACTTCATCTGGGACACGCTGAGTACCATTCCAGTTAAAGCCTAATGAAGCATTAAATGGTTTAAACTGAGCGTTAGCTGCAATCCCCATTAGCATAAAAAAACTAAAAACCAGTACTATCTTTCTCATGGTACAAGTATCCGTATTTTAAATGAAAAAAGATATAAAAAAACTACTCGCCAAAGAGATACCAATACGTATCTATAAGGTACACCATAGCAGCCATACTCGCTCCACCTAGCTCTAGTTCACGCTGATTTACATTTTCAAAAACATCATCAGCCGAGTGATGATAATCAAAGTACCGCTGAGAATCTGGATAAAGTCCCATTAAAAATAAGTTCTCATTCACACGATTTTCTTTTTTCTTTAGCGGACCTATATCTACCCCTCCGTATCCTTTTTTGAAGTAGTGCAGACCATACGGTTCCAGAAGTTTCTGCCAGCTGGATACAGCTACCAGCTGGCTGTCTGTACCATCTATACTAAACCCTCTAGGAGAGAATCCACCTCTATCACTTTCTATAGCACAAATATGACTCTCGCCGCTTGCTTTGGCATTTTCAGCATAGGTATTTCCTCCTCTATTGCCATTTTCTTCATTCATGTAAAGCACCATGCGTATCGTATTTTTGGGTTTTAGTCCCATTTCCTTAAATAGCCTAAGTACCTCCATACACTGCACCACTCCTGCACCATCGTCATGGGCTCCTTCTCCTTTGTCCCAGCTATCTATATGTGCCCCGAAAACGATAATCTGCTCAGGATTATCGAATCCTTTAATCTCTGCTATTAGGTTATGGGTGTTTACTACTCTATCACTTGTATAGCAGCTTAGGTTCATAGTCACCTTAGCAGTACCCAAGCTATCGATATAGCGATGGAGTACATCTGCGTCTCGTGTAGCTATGGCAGCTGCTGGTATTTTAATCACTCCATCCTCATAGCCCATACTTCCTGTATGTGGATATACATCTGTCAGTGTAGTAAGTGAGCGGACCAATACTGCTACAGCCCCTCTTTTGGCAGCTTCAGATGCACCACTGTATCGCTGTGCTACGCATGCTCCGTAGGCATTGAAGGTGTTAATCTTTTTCTTATCCATTGGTTCGTTTAAGAAAACTATCTTTCCTATAAGTTCTCCCATACCGTATGCCTTTAGCTCGTCCATACCGGCCACCTCTACTACATCAGCTTGCAGCGGACCATCCGTACTTACAGATCCTCCGAGTGAGCACGCATTGAGCAGTATAGCTGCGTCTTCACTTATGGCTACCGACTCCTTATCTCCTCTAATCCAATGCTCTGCCTCCACACTTTGCATATACAGACTATCTATTCCATAGTCTTCTACCACACTTTTAGACCACGATACAGCATCGTCTGCCGCTTGACTCCCTGTTATCCTCTTACCTATTACCTTACAGAGGTAATTTAAGTTAGCGTAGCTTTCACCATTCATAAGAGCCTCATCAAAAATAGAACGGACCACTAGAGAATCATTCTTATCATAAGACTGATCTTGAGCTTGTGCAATGACATTTATAAAAAGGATGGCAGGAAGTAATACGTAATTAATTTTCATTTAAGGTAGTGTTTTTTTAAATCCTATCGTCAGAGACACTAAGGAGAATGCTATTAATATATGGCTAACATCTGATGGTTTTATTCCACTCCCTTCTGGAATGGCTTTGAATATAAATGCAGATATCGCTAAAAGTAAAATCCCTCCTAAAATGAAAAAGGATGACTGTTTGACCTCTTTAAGTGCAATTATAAAATGAGGCACGCCTATGACTATCATTCCTATTACTGTGTATACAATTACTGGTGTGAAAGCTTGCTTACTTCCCAAGTAATTGATATTTTGATAAAAAAGCCAGATAAAAACACCAGAGAAAAGAATATAATTGGCGAATTGATGACCTCTAGTAGTATGACCAAAGTGGTCTAAAACTCCTTTCACAAAACCAAGCATGGAAAGAATGTTTAGTAAACGGGAAACAAATAACAGATACCCTCGTGTGTCTAAAGCTAAAATATCTAAATGGCCAAAAGCAGCAACACCAGCGGCCAAACCTGTGAGCAAAACAAAGTAACCCCAAGACTTCTGTGCGTATTCTTCCTCATACTTTAGGTATAAAAATACACCTACCAAAAGTATTAAAATATTAGATGCAAAACTCAACCACATTGTCTGTGGCGAAAATAGTGTTTTGACTTGTGATATGTTGTATTGTTTTCACAATCAAAAAAACACCTCTGCATAGTCTATACCATTAAAAAAATGTGATAAAAGTTGCATGTTTACGGCATTGGTATCTTAATCATACACTTAAAATTAAAGAGACTATTTGGAAAATGACAAATTTGTTGATACCAGAAACAGACAAGTGGGACACATAAAATTATATTCACATATAGCAAAGCAAGGCCTTTGTAAAACATCTCACACCAAGCTTTTGCGAGTAAAAAAATAGGATACTATAACCAAGCTAAGTTCTTAAAACTAGTTAAGACTAAAATGAATTACCCAAAAATCCCTGAATCCAATGCACGTTGTGTGAGTCTAACAGTCTTCCCTTTTTCGTAATCAAAAGAGACAATAGCCGTACGTATTTCTGCCATGAGCTTTCCTTTTGTGGAATTAGTAAATCTATAGTAAACGTCAAATGATGATCCACCTGTCTGCTCTAAAGCTACTTCTACTTGGACCACATCACCTAGATGTCCCTCCCCTTTGAAAGTAATAGCAGCATCAGCCTGTATAAGAGCCGTACCACCGAAGTCTAGCTCCTTAAACCCATACGTCTCAAAAAACCGAACTCTTGCTTCCTGAGCATATGCTAAAAACTGCTGGTTAGCTAGGTGATTCCCATAGTTAAGATCCGACACTCGTACTTCTATCTCTGTGCTATATGCCCACTTTTGAGGCAAGTCTATTTTCATTCTGGCCATTTTACTCCATCTTCTGGGTTTTTACCTGTATATTGACTGTAGTATTCTTTAAACTCATCTATGGTTTCATCCACTCCTTTAGTCACGGTATATGGCTCACTAAAAATCACCTGCATGCTCCCGTAATCAAACGCTATTCTTACAATAGGGATATTCGCATTTTTGGCAACGTGGTAAAAACCAGTCTTCCACTTACCATTGTATTTACGCATGCCTTCTGGAGTGATGGTAGTTGCAAATTTCTCTTCCGTATTGTACACATTGACTAACGACTCCACAAAATTGGTATTTTTACTCCGCTCTACCGGAAAACCTCCGAGTGCTCTAAATATGAATCCTATAGGCCAAACAAAAAGATCTTTTTTAGCCACATACTTAGGATCAAATCCATCGGTAAATTTTCTAAAAAGTACACCAATAAGAAAATCCCAATTACTCGTATGTGGTGCCACTACTATGAGATACTTTGGAATAGTGGGCACAGGACCTACTACTCTCCAGCCCCATACGTCCTCAAAGAGCCACTTGGCTATCTGCCTAATCATTTCTCATATCTGTCAGCTCATCAAACTTAGCAATAATTTCTGCAGTGATAGTTTCAGGCTTACCCGTTTTGCTATTGAGTAATACAAATGTAACTAGAGCCTCAGAGGCTAGCTCTTTGGTACTTTTATCTACAATAGTTTGACGTACTACCATGCTCTTATTGTTGTAGGTCACATCAGTGATTTCTATATCAATTACTTGAGTAGGTAAAAGTGGCTTTTTGTAGGATATATTGATATTCACTACTACAAATAATAAATTTCTAGTATCAAAAAATTTCTCTTTAAGTGCAGGCTCCAAAAAGCTCCATCTGGCTTCTTCTAGTAGCTCTAGGTAGCGAGCATTATTCACATGACCATATGCGTCACAGTGGTATCCACGTATTTGTAAAGTAGTTCCGTTCACACTACAAAGATTAACTAAAATCAATGATTTAAAAGGACGACAATCAAAACAAAGGACAAAACAGTATGTTTGCAATCTGATGCCAAACGTACTTATATCTGGCGGCACGGGCCTGATAGGCTCAGAAGTAGCTGCCCATCTTACACAGTTAGGATATTCCATCAAAATACTCACCCGTAAACCTACTAATGAATCCAAAAACCTGTACAACTGGAACATAGAAAAAGGACAAATAGATCCTAAAGCTTGGGAAGGCACAGACTATGTAATCAGTCTTGCAGGTAGTTCTATCATAGGCGGTAGATGGTCAGATAAACGGAAGAAAGATCTCATAAACTCACGGGTAGACTCCACATCTCTACTCGTGAAAACCATTCAAGAAAATAATATCAACATAAAGCACTTCATACAAGCTAGTGCTATGGGATACTATGGAGATAGTGGCGACACTATTCTCACAGAAAAATCTCCAGCAGGAGATGATTTTATGGCTAAACTATGTGTGGACTGGGAAAATGCCGCACATCCTATAGCCAATACTACCAAACTAAGTACGCTCCGTATAGGTCTATATCTTAGTAAAAAAGGAGGAGTATACGCCACATTAGGTAAAGTGGCTAAGTTCTATTTAGCTTCTGCATTTGGCAATGGGAAAATGTACGCTAGTTATACGCACAAAGCTGAATTTGCAAAACTAGTAGAGCAACTATTTAATGATACACTAGACCAAGGAGTCTATAATATAGTAGGCAAAAACTCTTTTCAGATGAATGACTTCGTAAGTGATATAGCACAAAATGAAGGAGCAAAGTCCTGGTTACCCAATATACCAGCATTTCTCCTAAAACTAGCCCTAGGTGAAATGTCTGCCACGCTACTGAATAGCTACAGAGTTACTTCTCCTGCACTAGAAACATCCAACTTTCATATTTACACTACCACTAAAGAAGCATTAAAAACACTATGAGCACCATAATACATTGGCACAGAAGGGACCTAAGGCTCGATGATAACGCTGGACTATATGCAGCTCTGAAAAGCGGCTCAGAAGTACAGTCTATATTCATCTTTGATACAGAAATATTGGATAAGCTAGCCGATAAAAAAGATGCTCGTATCACCTTTATACATACTGAGCTGATGCGACTAAATGAGGAGCTAAAAGAGCACGGAAGCACCCTAAAAGTATATTACGGTAACCCGACAAAACTGTGGCCACAGATTCTAAAGGAGCTACAACCCACTGCAGTATATACCAATAGAGACTATGAGCCCTATGCAAAGGAACGCGATGCCGAAGTAGCTAGATTACTGGATTCACATAATGTGAGCTTTCATACATTTAAAGATCATGTAATCTTTGAAACAGACGAAATACTGAAGGATGACGGCACTCCATATGTAGTATACACTCCCTATAGTCGTAAGTGGAAGCAGAAACTAAATGACTATTATCTGAAGCCCTATGCCAACTCAGAATACTTTCAAAATTTTAATAAATCAGTTCATACTCCTATATTGTCATTGAATGAAATGGGTTTCGAAAAAAAGACGATGCCATTTCCAAAGAAAAGTACCACCCTTGGCATCATAAAAAATTACGAAGAACAAAGAAATTTTCCTGCTATAGAAGGCACCTCTCGCTTGTCTGTGCACTTCAGATTTGGTACTATCAGCATAAGAGATAAAGCAGCAAAAGGGAATAAAAGTAGCGAAAAATGGCTAAATGAACTTATTTGGAGAGACTTTTATATCCAAATTCTACATCACTTCCCTCACGTAGTAGGCAGTAGTTTCAGACCTAAGTATGATGAGATTAAATGGTCTACTAATGAGAAGCACTTCCGAGCGTGGTGCGAAGGAAAAACAGGCTACGGTATGGTAGATGCAGGGATGCGAGAGCTTAACACTACAGGATTTATGCACAATAGAGTGCGTATGGTAGTTTCTAGTTTTCTAACGAAGCATCTGCTCATAGATTGGCGATGGGGTGAGGCGTACTTTGCCGAAAAGCTACTGGATTTTGAGCTAGCTAGTAACAATGGTGGTTGGCAATGGGCAGCAGGAAGCGGTGTAGATGCGGCTCCATATTTCCGTATTTTTAATCCATATACGCAGATAGAAAAGTTCGACAAGCAACACAAGTACATCAAAAAATGGATTCCTGAGTGGGGAACATCTTCATATCCTAAAGAGATAGTAGAGCATAACGCTGCTAGAGAGTTATGCTTAGCTACGTATAAAGAGGCATTGAATACAGCTTAATTTCAACCCTTAGCTGAAAATATTTTAGTACAGACTAACATATCGACTCTTTTTCACCACATTTGCTTGTAATAGAGCACTATCACTTATGGGATCCAACATGTTAAATCCAAAAGGAAAATTCGGAACAGCACCCGTATTCCTAACCGCTATATCCACTATATTAGGAGCTATTATGTTCCTGCGTTTCGGTTTTTCAGTAGGGCAAGTAGGAGTCTACGGTACCTTAGGAATAGTTCTCTTGGGACACTTAGTAACTATACCTACAGCTATGGCACTAGCAGAGATCGCTACGAATCAGAAGGTAGAAGGTGGTGGAGAGTACTTTATTATCTCACGATCATTTGGCCTTACTATTGGTGCTGCTATAGGCATAGCACTGTACTTATCCCAAGCTATTTCAGTTGCCTTTTATCTCATAGCATTTACAGAGTCTTTCGAGCCTATGCTGCCCTATATTAATGAGCATTTACCTTTTGCTATCAATAAGATGGTGATAGGCATAATCTCTGTGCTATTACTCTCTTGGCTGATGCTTACCAAAGGAGCTAGTAGTGGCATGACGATACTGTATATAGTAGTTGCCATACTTGCAGTATCCTTGATTATGTTCTTTGCAGGAGGACCTATGGAAGGATTTGTAACTCCAGACACTTTTCATTGGAACAAGGATAAAAATGACTTCTTCTTTATTTTTGCTATTGTCTTCCCTGCATTTACAGGAATGACTGCTGGAGTAGGACTCTCCGGAGACCTTAAAGATCCCAAGAAATCTATACCATTAGGGACACTAGCTGCGACTATTATAGGTATGATTGTATACGTATTCATAGCTTTCAAGTTAGGCAGGAGTGCCAGTGCCGCAGATTTAGGAAATCTAGATAACCAACTAATAATGGCCGATATAGCTGTATGGTGGCCTATCATACCCATAGGATTAGCAGCAGCTACTATATCCTCTGCTCTAGGCAGTATGATGGTAGCTCCTCGTACACTTAATGCCATATCACTAGATAAAGTAGTACCTATACCTAGACTAAATAGGTGGCTAGGCAGAGTAAAACCATCTAATAACGAACCTATAAATGCATCTTTGGTAACCTGTGTGATTGCCTTCTTCTTTGTCCTGATGGGTGATGTGAATGCTGTAGCAGAAGTTATCTCTATGTTTTTCATGGTAACCTATGGTTCCATATGCCTGATTTCATTATTTGAGAACTTTGCATCTAATCCCGGATACAGACCTTCATTTAAAAGTAAATGGTACATCTCACTGCTAGGAGCTGTGATGTGTATAGGGCTGATGTTTAAAATAAATACAGTATACGCCATAGCTGCCATTGTGCTTATGACAATCATTTACCTCGTACTAAGTTCTTATCAAAAGAAAGGCGATATGGCGGCTATCTTCAGTGGTGTTATTTTCCAAGTAAGTAGAAATATTCAAGTCTTTCTACAAAAAAGAAAAGCAAACTCTGACGACGCTTGGAGACCCTCCGTAGTTGCTATTTCTAAAGATTCGTTTGACCGTTTCGCATCATTCGAACTACTGAGATGGATAAGTCACCGTATAGGTTTTGGCACCTACATACATCACATAGATGGATATATCAGTACGGAAACTATTAAAAAAGCTAAGGCGGATCAGCAGAGGTTAGTCAAGATGACGCAAATTTCTGACAGCTCTGTTTTCGTAGACACCATGGTGAACCCGACCTATATGTCGAGTATTTCTCAAACGCTACAACTACCTGGGATATCTGGTCAAGAGAACAACATGATTCTCTTTGAGTTTAACAAAAACAAGGAAAATGGATGCAAAGAGATAGTAGAACATATCGGCTTAGCTAAAGCTGTAGACTACGATATTTGTGTATTAGCTAGTAGTGACAAGGATTTTGGGTTTAATAATGAGATTCACATCTGGATTACCAGTAGTGATTTTCAAAATGCTAATCTGATGGTATATATTGCTTACATACTTTTAGGCCATCCAGACTGGAGTAAAGGTGGGTTGATTAAACTCTTTGCACTAACCCCTGAAGAAAAAGCTGCTGAACAACGCAAAGCAATGCAGGAGATGATAAGTACAGGTCGATTACCTATCTCCGCAAATAACATAGAAATCATCCCGAAATCTGAAGGAGTCACCGATAAAGAGGTCATCAATGAACGCTCACGTGACGCAGATCTTACTATCGTAGGTTTCCGATTCGATAAATTGAAACACGACGGCTACCACAATTTTACGGGATATGAAAAGATTGGGAATGTACTCTTCGTCAATGCTCAGAAGGAGAAAGAAATAGTTTAGATAAAAGGTTACTGGCACTGAGCAACAAGATTTAGTCTTCCTGCATACAATTACCAGTTATTTAACAACTCGGATAATACGTTACTTAACACCTAATTCTTAGCCCAAAGATTATACTTCAAGATACAGTACAAGGCCCTTACACCGTCCTTCCAGCCTATTTTTTTGCCATCTTCATACGTTCTTCCGTAGTAAGAGATTCCTAATTCGTAGATTCTGATGTTTGGGATACGAGAAATCTTAGCGGTCACCTCTGGCTCAAAACCAAAGCGATTTTCTTTTAATTGTAACCCTTTAATGACAGGTGCTCTGAATAACTTATAGCAGGTCTCCATATCTGTAAGATTCAGATTAGTCATGGCATTGCTCAGCAGCGTGAGCATACCATTACCTATACTATGCCAGAAAAATAGGATTCTATGTGGCTTACCTCCTACAAATCTAGATCCATACACCACGTCTGCATGACCTTCTAAGATAGGCTGAAGTAACTCATTATACTCAAAAGGATCATACTCTAGATCTGCATCTTGTATGATAATAAGGTCTCCTGAGGCTTGGGCTATTCCTGTATGTAATGCAGCTCCTTTACCTTTATTCACGTCGTGGTCATAGAGCGACATTTTTAAATCAGGATTATCATTCTTATACTGCTGTAAGCGATCCCAAGAGTTATCACTTGACTTATCATTTACCATTACTATCTCTTTTTCTAAGCCACCTATTAACTCTACTTGCTTAATTTTATCTAATATAAGGTGTATAGTCTTTTCCTCGTTATATACGGGAATGATGATGGAGAGTACTTTTGGCTGCATAATAGGTGCAATAATAATTTAAAAAAACATTATTGTAAGAACTTGCCTCAGAGGTAAGTTCCTGCAATAATGCAAGGCAAATTCCTGTATTAGATATAGCAGAATCCCGACAAAATGTAAAACGTGTCCCTACAAGATAGCATGACTTATTCCTTCATCAATTTGAGAAGAGTTATTTTATCAATATCAAACGTATTCCCATAGTAGTATCAGACGTATTCATACAAGAAATAAAATATATTTGAACCGATGGAATTGCAGAAAACAGTCACGGGTGAGTATACACTATATATACCTAGTATGGATGAGACGTATCACAGTAGGAATGGTGCTATCTCTGAGTCTAAGCATGTATTTATAAACGAAGGAATGAACCGCACTACTGGTAACGTTAAAATACTGGAAGTAGGTTTTGGCACAGGACTCAATGCACTACTCACTGCACAGCAAGCTGAAAAGACAAACCGTAAAGTATACTACCATACGCTTGAACCCTTTCAAGTTCCTTTTAACCTCATAGAAAAAATAGGCTACGGTGAGCTGTCAGAGGATTCTACTCTATTTACCCAATTACACGAGGCTGAGTGGGAAACTAAAACAAAGATTAACGGGCAATTTACTTTACTCAAAACCACTCAAAAGTTAGAATATATTAACTTAGAAGAAGAAATGTATGATGTGATATACTTTGATGCTTTTGCTCCTAAGAAACAACCCGAACTGTGGAATAAAGAAATATTTATGAAGTTATATACCGCTACTAAACCAGGAGGTGTGCTAACTACCTACTCAGCCGCTGGCCAACTTAAACGTGACTTAAAGGCTGCAGGTTACACTATAGAAAATCCTCCCGGAGCTAATGGTAAACGTGAGATGACGGTAGCTATTAAACAATGACAAATTTAAAATTAAGTTTAAGCCAAAGTTTACAGAATATTTCATCTTCTTTTAATCTTAAACTTTGAATTAGGCTTATCCTTTTCTAGCCTTTAACTTAATCGTCTAACTGGAGTTTTACTCTCTACTCCCGCTCTGAATCCAGCACTCTATTATTTGTATCTGCTCATCAGATATTTTTGCTCCAGATTTAGGCATAGGACTCGCTCCTAGCTCATGTTTGATTGCTTTCAAAAACTTAGGACTCTCTGCCGCTAGCTTCGTGCTGGTGTAATCACTGAGATTTACTCCTCCGGCTCCACCACCGTGGCAATAAATTCCCGAGCACTTTGCATCTGCAAGTATTGGTGCTACGTCATTGGTATATAATATATCCAAGCTATCACAGAGTTCCCGAGACTCAGTGATTATTATTTTCTTATCATCGTCTTCACAAGCCATGATAAGCACAGCTATACTGAAAAGTAAAATGGTTATTTTCCTCATAAGATCTTTATTTGTGGGGAAAAATACGGATTTTTATTAAACTGACATCCTACTATTGCATAGTGAGTAATCATAGCACTAATATATCGCTAAAAAAGTATAACACCTTCGGACTAGATGTACTGGCCAAAGAAGTAGTCTTCCTTACGGAACTGATTCAACTGGAGAATATCCAAAACCTGCAAGATGCCATGTTCATCGGCGGAGGAAGTAACCTACTCCTAACACGTGATATAGAAAAAACCGTTATCGTAAATCAGACGAAAGGTATTTGTACCGTAACTGAAGATGAAGATCACATAGAGCTAGCTGTAGCAAGTGGTGAGGACTGGCACGAGCTAGTACTATACTGCATAGCTCATACATATGGTGGCATAGAAAATATGAGTCTAATACCAGGATCAGTGGGTGCTGCTCCTATGCAAAACATAGGAGCCTATGGCAAAGAAATAAAGGACGTACTCACTTATGTAGAAGCAGTAAACCTCAACACACTCATCATCCAAAGATTTACTAACGAGGAATGTAACTTTGGCTACAGAGAGAGCATCTTTAAAAAAGAAGCAAAGGGCCAATACTTCATCAGCAGCATAGGACTGCGACTTACCAAAAAGAATCACAAGCTCAATACGAGCTACGGTGATATAGAAAACTATCTGCAAGAGCACTGCCCCTCCACTCCTACCATACGTGATGTGAGTGATGCAGTGATAGCTATTCGCCAAAGTAAATTACCAGATCCAGCAAAATTAGGAAACAGTGGCAGCTTTTTTAAAAACCCTATCATAGAGCAAGTACACTACAATACGCTAAAAGAGAAATTCCCTGATATAAAAAGCTACCCCACGTCAGATGGAAAGGTAAAAGTCCCCGCAGGCTGGCTGATAGAAAGTCTAGGCTGGAAAGGTAAGCGAGTAGGCAACACAGGCAGCCACGCTAAGCAAGCACTAGTACTGGTAAACTATGGCAATGCCCAAGGACAGGAAGTATACGACCTAGCCAAAGCCATCCAAAAAAGTGTACAAGACACCTACCAGATAGATTTGGAAATGGAGGTAAACATAGTGTAAATAAGGTCTTTTTGACTTAATTGCACATGGTATTGCGTCAAATTATTAGTAGTATAAATTTAAAATCTTCTCAATACAAAGAAAACGCAAGCTAGAAAATAACACCGTGTAAGACCCATTAAACAGAATCTAATACTCTAAAAATACGGTACAGTCATTCAGTTTTACTTTCATTAATAATGTTACGAAAAGAAATTATGCAAACAAAAACAAGTTTAATCCTAGGTCTATGCTCACTTCTACTTACATTCTCGTGCACTACAGAAGACGAAATCATACCTGTACAAGCAGGTTTTGAAAGTACTGAACTCCCCACCAATATTAAGCTAATAGAAATTCCCGCTGGTACCTTTACAATGGGCGGAGCTACTAAGGTAGGAGATGCTCCAACGGTCAGCGTAACCTTGAGCAAATTTCAAATTTCAGAAAAAGAGACTACAAACCAAGAATATATTGATTTCTTAAATAGTGCCTATCTGGATGGATGGATTTCCGTTTCCTCCAAAAGTGTGTCTGACCCTTGTGGTACGAGTACAGAAAATGTGGTACTCGGAGCAGGCAGTATAGCTAACGCAGGACAAGTATTCATACAATTAGGAGAAACAGGAGGATGCACTAGCGACGGAGATCCTGAACATATTAACAATAAAAGTTGGATTTCATTCAATAGTGCCTCTAGTACCTTTGAGCTACTAGATGCTGACAAAGCTAATTGGCCTGTGAACTGGGTGAAATGGTATGGAGCGTATGCGTATGCTCAATATTATGGAGTGAGCCTACCCACCGAAGCACAATGGGAATATGCCGCAAGAGGCGGACAACAATTGGAATACCCCACTGATGATGGAACATTATCACCATCAAAAGTAAATTACAATGGAGATACTCCTGGCGTCTATAATGCAGACGGTCACTCCGTGGAAGTGGGTACTTATGCTGCAAATTCATTTGGACTATATGATATGGGAGGCAATGTATGGGAATGGTGCCAAGACTACTACAGTGCCTCATTCTACACAGATGGCACTACTGACCCTGTGAACACAACTGCAGGAGCAGACTCCAAAAGAATCAGAAGAGGCGGTTCTTGGAATTATCACTCAGCCACTTTATTAACGTATGCAAGAGCTTCTGATTTTGAGAATAGAGGGAATAACCACTTCGGATTTAGAGTAGTTAAGAATTAAAAATATAGAGGGAATTGGGATAGCCAAAAAACTTTCAGACTCGGTAATTTAAAAACGATTGAATTTGAAACTGACTATATTAATTCTTTGAAATTAGTTGCCTATTCTAAAAAGAAGGATGACCTTAATTCTATCACATCAATAATATTGATTATAATGAATAAAGCATTTCATCAAATATGCGATTCAGTTCTTGAACATGAAAAGCAGTACAGTTTTCGGAAGGCACGTTTAAACATAAAAATTGAGGGCGTTAAAGAAGTTGTTCTACTCAGAAAGAATAATCTACTTATTAACGTCGGCATAGTGATGCTGCACATAGACCCACAATTTAAAGACATAAACTATGCTAAACTCTGCAAACAAATAAAATTTAGAATCGCATTTAAAGTTCTATTTATTCCTCTTTTTTATGCGTTTTTTCATCAATTTATTATTGTCGATGAAGATGTTATTGAAGAAGATTCATACTTTAAGCTTGGTGATTCAATAGACTCAATTGACAATCAAATAAGCATAACTCAAAGCATAACATTAGTAGATTCATATAGAAAAAAGTATATCCATGTTAGAACTTGGGGACAAGTGATCTCTGGCAAATTCCAAAATGCAATAGTAAAATCTCTTCAAAATTCATCCTACACAGACAATGAAGCAACGGATTACAGATAGTTAAAACTAAATTAAAAATAACACGCTTAAAACTCATATAGAAACCATTCTATACCGAAAATATCAAACCCAACGTGCAGACTTACTTTAAATCTAGATTACCACTTGCAGGAATATCATAAGCTAGAAGCTCGATAATACTTAGAAGAAGAAATCACTATTTCCACACATAAAAATCCAACTGAACTTGGCTCCTGCCAAAAAACGACTTCACTAAAACCATTCAAGTATTTCATACCCCTCCCTAATAAACTAACATTATGAAATCAAATTGAATATCTCACCAAAATCACCTTGCTTTGCTCCCATGAGATCAATCACTTTATTATGCATCTTTTCGCTTCTGTGGAGCTGCACTCCTACTGATACTAATGTTAGGTCTTCTTACCACGATACTGCAGGACGGACTGATATACTAAGCGGGGGCGTGCGTATGATACCCATCAGTATACCAAAGGGCGAGTTTAAGGTATGGACCAAACGAACGGGTAATAATCCTACTATAAAAGTACTCCTGCTTCACGGAGGTCCTGGTATCACGCACGAGTATTTTGAAGCGTGTGACAGCTACTTCCCGGGTGCGGAGATAGAATATTACTATTACGACCAACTAGAAAGTCACTACAGCGATCATCCGAATGATACGAGTCTATGGAATATTCCTCACTTTGTGGAGGAGGTAGAGCAAGTACGCATAGCACTCGGACTAGATACCTCTAACTTTTATCTCTACGGCAACTCGTGGGGCGGTATCCTCGGTATAGAGTACGCTCTAAAATATCAGCAAAACTTAAAAGGACTGATAGTAGCCAATATGGTAAGTTCTATACCGCATTATAATCAATATGCGAATGAGGTTTTAGCTCCGCAACTTCCACCAGAAGTTTTAAAAGAAATAAAGCAACTAGAAGCCGCTCAAGACTATCTGAATCCTAGATATAGTCAATTGCTCAATGAACACTACTACACCGCTCATATACTTAGAATGCCCTTAGACGAATGGCCAGACGGAGTGAATAGAGCTTTTGAGCATATGAACTATCCGTTGTATCTCGATATACAGGGACCTAGCGAGTTTGGTATAGTGGGAGATGCTAAGCTACAGAGTTGGGATCGCAGCGGAGATCTTCCAAAGATAAAAGTACCTACTCTAGTCATAGGAGCTAAGTATGATACTATGGATCCAGAGCATATGGAGTGGATGAGTACCCAGTTTCCTGCTGGTGAGTACCTTTACTGTCCTAACGGCAGCCACCTAGCCATGTATGACGACCAAGAAATCTTCTTTGACGGTCTTATAAAATGGATCAAAGAAGTAGATGAGTCTTAGAAAATAAATTTTTAAACATCTAAAAGAACCACATCTTATTGTTGTTCCGCCAGGTAACGAATCTGCTGCTGTCAAAAATGAACAAACATGGGCTGACTGCAGTCCAAAATACCATAACACATCACCTCGTTATATAATAATCTGTCAGCCCTGCACTTACACTCGTTTATATTTGTACTTATGAAATACAACTTAATTAGGGTCTACTGAAAAAGTTACAATTTTCATATAAACTATTGATAAGTAATGTTTTATGTCAATATTGTTTATGTTTTTATGTGCTATTAGTGCGGGGATATTGTATCTTTATACCCTTAAA
>Ga0136554_1000156_pt1 | contig 26800 bp, 21 predicted proteins | sample AntRauTorckE5431_FD_104637 | JGI IMG/M metagenome (GOLD analysis project Ga0136554, IMG submission 104637) | Saline lake microbial communities from Rauer Islands, Antarctica - Metagenome Torckler E5 #431 | ecosystem: Environmental > Aquatic > Non-marine Saline and Alkaline > Saline | place...
CCATTGTTTTTATCGCTTCAGAAACACGCTGTGGCTCGTCGGTATCGTATTCATTTGGCCGTCCGGTGGCTACGGCACAAAAAGTACAGCCTCGCGTGCAAATGTTGCCTAATATCATGAAAGTGGCGGTACCAGCACCCCAGCACTCACCCATATTAGGGCAACTACCAGATTGACAAATCGTGTGCAGCTTATTCTTGTCCACAACTTCACGGACTTTACGGAAGCTCTCACCGATAGGTAATTTCACCCGAAGCCACGAAGGGCGTTTGTTCGGGCGTTGTGTTGGAGTGGTATTAACTGCTGGAAGAACGGGAATTTCTATCATTTTCTTTTAACTAAAAATTTACTTGATATTAATAATGAGACAAACTATCCATTCTATGAATGGGTGATTCAACTCTACTTTTACAGATACGAAGTTTGATTGAAGGATAAAAACTTTAGCTTCTCGCTTTTCTTCAAACTCGTTAAATCCGTGTGATGTGAATTGTACTCGAAAAAGCTATCTCCATAGGTCAACCATGCCTTTCGTTCATTTCTTTAACACTATTTTTTTGCTTTGGGGCAGAGCGTTGTATAGACTGAAATAAGATAAGTTTAATAGTTTGTCAACTTGGTTATAATATGATGAAGTACTCCCCATCATATTTTGCTTAAATAGTTTTGAAAGTTAGCTTCTGTGAAGCTTAAATCAGTAGAAGTAACTCTTGTGCGTTTTGACCAAAACTCAGTCTCGAGATTAACATCGAAAGAAAAACGATAGTTCGTATAAAATCTCTTACTTGTTAACTCGTTTACTGCCAAAATACAAAGTCACGTAACCTGACGCGTAAAAAGGTTTGTTTTCTACAATCTGGGCAGCAATGATTTCGGGAGCACGGAGGAAATAATCAAAGGTGAAGCCAAATTCAAATCCAGTAATGCTATCGCCAAAGGTATTCATATCCAGATTCAATGCTGTTTTTACGTGAACGCCCGGCACTACTTTAGCCCCTCTCAAGAAGCCTTGCCAGATGCTTCCAGCTCCAATGATGCTACCTACGTTTGTATGAATGTCAGGATTGTAGGGAACGGTTTCAGGGCGATCTTGATTTGGATTCTGATACCTAATATAATACGGTTTCTCGATGCCAATCGTCGGGCCAGCTGCCAAAATGGTACTCAAACCAACGCCTTCATCGTTACTTTTTCTGAATAAAAACCATTCACGTCCGTACTCTGGGCGAATAACAAATAAGTAATTCTTCTTGCCAATTGATACTCGGTTTCCAAAGTTATTACTGAGGTTGTTTTCTTTAGGATGGCGGATATTCACTAATTCCAATGCGGCGTAGCGGTGAACAGTCTTACCTTCTTTAACATTAATTAAATTAGAATGACGCAACACAAAACCTCCTAATAAGCCGGAGCTTGTATTAGTAGTAGCTCCGTAAGCGAAGATTTTAGAATCCTGTACCGCTTCTTCGTTATTCGTTCCTTTCCTTTGCGAGAACACTATAAAAGGTAGTGCAAGCGATATTAAAGTAAAAAGTATCTTTCTCACACAATTTATTATTTTCGTTTAATTAAAATTAGATAGAATGTTTTAGCTTTGAACTACAATAACGCACGAATGTTAGATTTACATACGTTAAATCGAGACTTTCAGTTGTAATCGAATATAATTTAAACTTTATCTACGCAAGATGGCTACATCAACAATTAAATACTCAGGAAACCTTCGGACAGAAGCAATGCATATCCGTTCGGGAAAGGAAATTATCACAGATGCTCCCGTTGACAATAATGGGAAAGGAGAAGCTTTTTCTCCAACAGATTTAGCCGCTACATCGCTGGCTTCTTGTGCTATGACAATTATAGGTATAACTGCGGCAAAAGACGACGTTGATTTTACGAATAGTGAAATAGAAATGGTTAAAACTATGTCGGTTGATACTCCGCGTCGGATAACAAAAATTGAATTAGGTTTTAAGTTCAAAACGGCGACTAAGTTATCAGAAGCTCAACAAAAAAAATATCAACGAGTGGTTCACACTTGTCCGGTTGCGTTGAGTTTGCATCCCGATATTGAGCAAGTGTATAACTTTACATGGCTATAATTGAGTGAGGCTAAAACCCTTTTTTGAGCAGTTTTAGTGCCTCTTTCCCGCGACTCATAATTCCCTTCGACTTTCGTCCGTCTTCCGTAAGTAATTCGGGCTTTAGTTCGGGGAATTGTCGGGAGATTTTGTGGTAAGCAGTCACTGAAGATACTTGGATGACGATGGCTTCTTTTCTTAGTTCATTCGGAATGTCCATCCGTGGTGGGGGCTTCGGGTTTTAAAGCGTGTTCTTCGATTAAATAATCAATCAGCCCGTCACAACTTCTTTTTAGTGTATCAAAAACTTTTCGGAAAACTTTCTTATCTTCGTAGTAGGGGTCTTGTACTTCCTGCACCCCTCGAACCTCGGGGTCAAAATCCCGAATCAAAAACAACTTTCTGGCGGGTGGGGTAGCGTGGAGGTTTTCGTAGTAAAAATTATAAACAGCCTCAAAATTGGCTTCGTCCATAACGGCGATATGATTGTATTCCGTCAAATGGGCAACGCTCAATTTCTGCCCAACGTGCGACGTATCAATTTCGTGTTCTGCTAAAACTTCAATCGTTCTGCGGTCGGGTGATTTACCAACGTGCCAACCTTTCATTCCTGACGAAGCAGTTGAAATTTGACCCGAAAGCCTTCGCTCATCCACTAATTGCCTAAAAATGGCTTCCGCCATTGGCGAGCGACAAATATTTCCTAAACAGACGAATAGTACTTTTACCATAATATTTTCAGAGTAAGAGAAGTGTTCCGATAGCTATCGGGAGGAGGTTCTAGAAACAAAAGTTAGTGTAGAAGACAAATTAGTCGAGCATTTTTCCGTCGTTATCCACGATGATAAAAACAGTTTCGCCTTCTTTTTTCATTCGGTATTTTTCCCGGGCAAACTTTTCGGCGGCATCGTCATTTCCCAAAACTTCCGCTTTCTCAACTTTAATCTGTTTCAGTTGTTCTTCGTAAAAAGTAATTCCTTCTTGATAAGATTTCTTTTCTTTCCAAAGGTCAAATAAAGCAAAAACGTTGTTGCCGTCAATGAAGAAAATCCAAGCAATAAAAAAAAAGAAAGTTCCCGCAAAGAAGGTGTATTTCCAACGGTAGAGGCGAAGTAGGTTTTTCATCAAAGGTCTTTTAGATAAGCACGGTCAACAAATATACACGAGATTGATTAAAACTTCCCGCAAATCCCCTTAAAATCACAGAAGTGGCACTGTTTAATATCGTCGGTTTGTTGGAACGGAATGGAGTTGTCGTACATAGATTTTACAATATCTTGCAGGTGGGTTTCTGAGGTTTTTACAAATGATTCAGCCGTTTCTCCCGCTTCAAAATATAGCTCAGTTTGCAGGTTTTCTTTTTGGTTTCTGAAGGAGTATATCTTTGCTTCAACGTATTGATTTTCGAGTGACTGATTTTGGAGAACTTTCAGTTCATTATTCAACATTTTCTTAGAGACCACAAATTTATAAAGCCAAAGCTGACGCAGTTTTCCTAAGTCAGGTTTATAAATATCTTCGGATAAACTTTTCGAGGTAATGTCTTTGCCATATACCATGCCTGTCTTATAATCAACCACCGAAATAAGGTCGTCTTTTCGCTCGATTCGGTCAATGATTCCGGCAATTTTAACGGGTGTTTTTTCGCCGTTTACGTCCACCACAACTTCGGTGTTTAATCGTATTTCGTAAGATAGTACTTCCATCGGGAAAACGCCTTGTTTGATTTGCTCTTTGAAGAAGTTTGTGAGTACTCGTATGGCTACTTTTTTTAAGATAAAGTTCACCCCACGATCAATCACGATTCCCGCAAAATTATCGGCGTAAACCTTATCTAACCTTGTTGGAATTTCGGTGATAATTTGCTCGGCGGTTTCGCTGGTGTAAACGCTTGATTTTTTGGTGAAATCAGCGTCAATTTCTTCGAGGGTCTTATGCAGCCAATTTCCAAAAATATCGGCTCCTACTTTTTCGTCTACTAATTCTCGCTGAGATAAGTTAGCTATTTTCTTAAAGTAAAAACGAAGTGAACAGCCTAAGTAATCGTTTAGGGTTGACGGATATAATCCTTTCTCTGTCAGGTATTTGGTAAGTTTTTGGACAATCTCGTCACTCTTTGGAATCACAATACTTGACTCAATTTCTAAGGCTTCCGTTTGACTTATTTCTGCTTCGGGTTTCGAGAAAATAATATTGGGATTTGCTTTGAGTAATTCGTTCTCAATTTGCAGAATAAATCGGCTTGGTTCGTTGCCACCGCCCACACCACCGCCCGACGGTTGAAGATACAGCAAGTCAATTTTTTTGGCACGTTGCAATAGCCGAAAAAAGTGATACGACATCACGGCGTCCTGATTGCGGTAAACGGGCAAGCCAAACTCAATAGCAGCATCGTACGGAATGAGGGAATTGTTACGATTTGACGACGGTAGCATTCCCTCGTTTAGCGAAGTGATGATTACGTGATCAAAGTCAAGGCAGCGGGTTTCGAGCATTGACATAATTTGTAAATCGGCGATGGGCTCTCCGCTGAAAGGAATCCGTTCTTCTCGAATCAGCTCATTCAGGAAGTGCCGAAAATTCTTGATGTCGAGGTCATTGTGTTGCTCAACGATTCGCTCAATCCGGTTAAGGATTGTCAGGAACAAGTAAAGGTATTCAATCTCGATGGTATCGGGGGCGGTTTTATAAACGCCGCGTAGGACATCAACCAAATCGTAGAGGTTCTTTAAAGCTTTGTTTATGTTTCCGTTCCAGCGGCTGAAAAACATGGAGAAAACTGGGTCGCCTTCGCCCAACTCGAGCATCTCTTTCTCACTGAGGTAAACGAGGTTATTCTTTGTAATGTGACGAAGTGTTTTTCGAATGGGATTTGTATCGCCGTCGTGTTCGTATTTAATTAGTTCGTACCGCCGAACGAACGGATGATTGAGTATTTTGTGAACGTGGCGATGACTGAACTTTGGAATCTTAACGGTGTCACCTTTTTTGTTTTGAAATTCCACTATATTCGATTGTAATTCAAATAGAGCGTTCACTAATGTAGTAAGCAGAGATTGTTTCAAGGAAAGTCCCATCGTAATATTAAACGAATCGACTGACGCGTCGAGCGAGTTCAGCATTGGTTCGAGTAATTGTTCATTTGCCAATACAATGACCGTTTGTTGCCCTGGGTTCTTTGCGATGGTTTCGGCGTAAATTTCTCCCGTAGTTTTGGCTTGCATGGCGTTTGTCTGCAAACCAATTACCCGAATTTCTTTCGTTTCTTTTTTTAAGCTTTCGGTCTGCCAATTCCATTTTCCAAAAACCCCGCTGTTGCGGTATCGCCGCAAAACGTTTCCCGCTTTGTGGTCGGAGTTCATATAATAATCGTCAGAGTCCCAGAAGGTTTCAGCGAGTTGGGCTTTTACCAGCTTAGAAATAATCTTTTCTTCGGAATTGCTCAACGCGTTCAACCCAACGAAGTAATATTTTTCATAATCTTCTTTTTCGAGTAAAAGTGTTTCTACGTCGTTTGCCAATAACCGGTACGCCATTCCCCGATAAGCTAAACCCTTAGTAATTAGTTTATTTTGTAGATTTCGGTACGCCATATCAATATGAGAGAAAAGTTTGAAATACGCGTCCGAAACGGTGGTTCGGTTCACTTCTTTGCCGATGCTTTCCAGCTCTTTTCCCCAGCGAGCAATTGCTTCGGCATCGCTCATATAATCAAAAAGTGCCTTTGGATTTTCGACCAAATACTGATCTATTAAATCAAAGTCTTTGAGGAGTGTGCTGCCCCAACCCACAAAACGATCGAACTGAACTTCCTTGTCAATTTCTTTAAAGACTTCGTAAAACTCAAAAATCAATGAAATATTATCAATTAACCTGACGGATGACATTTGCGTGACGAAGTCATCAATGGCAAAAACATCGGGGGAGATAAACGGTATTTCTGAAAGTTCCGCTAATTCACGCTTGAAATAAAAGACGGCACGGCGGGTCGGTAAAACCACGCAGATTTTTTGTAAATCAGTGAGTGAATGTTGGGCGAAAATTCGTTGAGCAGCGTCTTGGAGGAATTTCATTTGTTTTAGGGAGTTGGCAGTTGTGTGTCTTAATTATTTCAAGGTTTCTTTAAAAGAGGTCCACTCATAATCTTCAATTACCATGACCTTTGAATCGTGGACTAAAACTTTTCTAAAAATGGGACCTTAGCCTAACTATTCGGGTTTGGTTAAGGCTGCTGATTGCTTCTTCTACTCTTGATTATCAGCTAAAGCAAGCGACCTGTGCAAGGTGGTAATTTGAAAAATACTATTTTTAATCATGCTCTTATCTATTTCTTCCCCGAAACTAAATATATCATTGTTCCACCGCCGTTAAAATAAGTGCCGTTTTGGATCTGATTACGTGCGAGTTCATCCGCTTCGTTTTCTACATTATCAAGATAAAAGCTTATTGCTGCTTGTTGCTCAGGTTTTTCGTACGGGGCGTAAATGGGCGTAAGTTTATCGTTTAAATACGATTGGATTTCCTGAAAACCCAATTTATTCATGGTCCCTGCCATTAAATCACCAAAAGAATTATGACCTTTTCCGTCCATTCGTTTTAAGTTTTCAAAAGAAAGCGTACTTTCAAACCGCTTGGTCGCTGTCTCTATCGGCTCTTTTCGGTTGGCGGAGTCTTTTAAGACCGCCTGTACCAAATTATTGGGCTCGGCACAGATAACGATGCCGTTTGGTTTTACAACCCTGCGCATTTCTGCCAACGCTTTTTCGGGACTTCTTAGATGAATAAGAACCGTTTGACACGTGACCACATCAAAAGAATTATCTTCAAAAGGTAGCCGATGAGCATCAGCAGACTGAAACTCAATTTGACCTCCGAAGCTTTCGAAATATGCTTCGATTGATTCATTTCCTTCCGACCAGGCTTCGTCATTATCAACGGCGGTTACTTGAGCGTTTGGCTGTAAATGTGGCAGTAATAATTTGCTCCAGTGGCATAGGCCGCAACCAATATCAAGCATTGATTGGTATTGGTTTAGGTTCCATCTTTTCGCCATCAATTCCAGAAAGTCGATATTGTACCAGAAGTCTCTGCCTTCGTGAAAATACGTTTCGGAATGAGCTAAATTTTGCGTTGTGTTCATGTGAGCAAATGTACGGCTTTTCCGGTTTAGTAGCCTTTTTATCGGTGCTCGTAATTAAGTAAATGGGGCGGAAGCTTCCATAGACAATCTAAAATGCCCAAGTTTCCTGATGAATTGATTCGTAATGGCAAAAGCCTGTCAATCAAACTGATGTTCCTGATAAAGCTGAAAACGATTCCGAATTATGTTGGAAGTAAACGATGATTTAAAGGGGCTTGCAGAAGCCTTAAAAAATAGGTTGAAAATTAGTTCGGGCAAGTCTGATAAGTAGGTGTTAAAAACACCGTAAAATGAAACTCTTTGCATTTTGGCAACGCTACTATTTTACTCAACGCTTCAGCAATGGGGAGGTAATATTCACGAATGTAAAAGGATTAGTTATGCTTTCAGTGATAACCACCGTTCCCGAAAATATAAAATAACCACCCGCGATAATTCTTATTCCGGGTTCTGGTTAAATGGATTGGAACGAAACCATTTTTAATTATAAACTATTCTGAGAACTTGCCGGATGCTTATTCGCAATAGGAATTGCTGTACGATGATTGGGGGAAGTTTTACGGGTCCCGTCAGTTGCTCAAAGTACGTCGTACCAACCCTCAGAAGATGCCAAACAACTTTTTTTAAATTGCTAAAACTGGAAGTATCATGGAATACGGACAAGTAGAAGAAGGTGTGGCAGAATTAATATTGAACACGGTTTATAATTGCATTTCGACGCTGAATTAAGAATTAGCCTTCGTTTGGTCGTAGGTGGTTTTAAGCAAACTTCGGTACGTTTCTGCCATAACGTCCTGACTGACTGTTCCTTTTAAGAACATTCTCATTACTTTTAGATTTGCTAATTGTACTTTTAAATACCCGTTAAGTTTATACTTCCTCGACGAAACAATCACATCTTTCGGAATTATTCCAAATCTGTATTTCCCTCTCGCTCGAAGTAGAATTTCGTAATCCTCCATTATTTTGTAGTCTTCCCTAAACTTACCAAGTTCTTCAAATACTTTCCTTTTCATAAAGAGCGTTTGGTCACCACCTCGGCACCAAATTTTGTTGAACCTCGTAAAGAACGAGTTGATGTACAGAAGTGGCGTGAAGTATTTATCGAACCGATAACGATAACAGCCTAAATCTAATCCATTCGTGATCATTAATTCAATATCCGCCTCAAAATCGGGGTTAACTAAGGTATCTGCGTGAACGAAGTAAAGAACGTTTCCCCTTGCCATACTAGCGGCTTCGTTCATTTGAGCGGCACGACCGGGCGTTTTTGACCTTATAACGCGGACGCTTTGCGGAAAACTAATCGCCTCTATGCCGTCTATCGAATCAGGGGAGTCACTAATTATTATTTCAATAGTCTGGTGGGCATTAGTTACCAGCTGATTAACAGTTTTTTGAATACTATCTGATTCGTTGTAGGTAGGAATAATGACTGAAATATGCACCTCTTTGAACTTGTTTTACTGGTAAACGCCCATTTTTGCTATTACTTTGCAAATTTAGGCTATTTTTGGTAAATGAATATTCTTAATACTGAACAAACCCGCAAAGCGGATAAATTTACGATGGACACTGAACCTATTTCGTCCATTGATTTGATGGAACGGGCTGCCGCGGCGTTCGCCGAAAAATTCGCCGAACTGTACCCGAATCCACAGAAAGTACAAATCATTTGTGGCTTAGGTAATAATGGCGGCGATGGACTGGCGGTTGCCCGAATGCTCCATCAAAATGGCTACGATATTAAGGTCTACGTAGTAAATTACGCAAGCCAACGGTCAAAAGATTTCTCAGAGAATTTATTACTACTTAAAAATCAGTGCGAAGTCTGGTTTATTGATTCCGTTGATGATTTTCATCTAATACGCTCCGTTATTATTGACGCATTACTGGGTTCAGGACTCTCTCGCAGGTTATCGGCTCTTCTAGGCGAAGTAGTGGAGGCAATAAATAATTCGGGGAACGAAGTTGTTTCCGTTGATTCTCCCACCGGATTATTTACTGAAAAATTGAATGATGAATCGGATGTTATTATCAGAGCAACGCATACCGTTACATTTCAAACTCCGAAACTTGCCTTTTTACTTCCACAAAATGATGAAATAGTAGGCGAATGGCACGTGGTTGATATTGGTCTGAACCTAAGCTTTCTCGATGAAAGTGAAACGAAGTACCGACTCGTTGAAAGTACATTCATTCAAGAAATAACGAAGCAACGCTCAAAGAATTCACACAAAGGTACGTTTGGCTCAGCGTTATTGATAGCTGGAAGTTACGGAATGATGGGAGCGGCGGTTTTGGCGGCAAAGTCGTGTTTACGAAGTGGCGTTGGTAAATTGACTGTTCACTCCATTCCTGCCGGAAACGAAATCCTGCAAATCAGCACGCCAGAAGCCATGTTTTCTCCCGCTCCTGATAGCGATACGGGGTATATTAATTCGTTTTTCTACGCCGAAGATTTAGAGAAGTACCACGCAATTGGTATTGGTCCGGGAATAGGTTTGGATGTGAATGTACGTCAATCTCTGAACGTACTAATCGAAGTTTGTCGTGAACTCAATAAGCCGCTAATTATTGATGCCGACGGTCTGAATAATATTGCTCAAAGTCCGCTTACCATTGCTCGTTTACCCGAAAAAACGGTATTGACTCCGCACCTCGGTGAGTTTAAAAGATTAGTCGGTAAAAACTGGAAGGATGACTACGAACGGTTGGAGTTATTAAAAGATTTCGCTCAAAAAAATAAAGTAGTCGTTTGTCTGAAAGGAGCAAATACTGCCGTTGCCTTACCCGATGGACGGATGTACTTTAACGCCACTGGAAACTCTGGTCTTGCCACTGCTGGAAGCGGAGACGTGCTCACGGGAATGATTCTGAGTTTCCTTGCCCAAGGTTACGAGCCGTATCAAGCCGCTATACTCGGAGCTTATGAACACGGAATTGCTGGAGACCGTGCCGCTGAAAAACGCTCTCAGCGGGCGTTAATTGCGGGGGATATAATCGAAGAGATTAGGTAAAGTACTTATACTTATTTCAATTTTTACGCCTGTCAAACCTTTTGACCTGACAGGCGTAAAAACGAATGATTATTTGGCAGAAATCACTTCAATGTCAAACAATAATGGCGTGCTACCAGGTATGTCTCCGCCTGCTCCCTGCATACCGTAGCCTAAAGTAGAAGGGAAAATAAGCGTACCTTTTTCGCCAACTTTTAGCTTGGCTATGCCTTCGTCAAAACCTTTTATTACCCTTCCGCTGCCCAATACGAAATCAAATGTACCAGCGTCAAACTGCTTGCCTGACAATAATTTGCCCGCATATTTTACTGTTACATTTTGCCCTGTTTGTAACACTGCACCAGATACATTGGCTGTGGTGAGAATAAATCTAAGACCTGAACTCGTAGTCTCGGTAATTACTAAATTTTGTGCAGTAATGTAATTGTTGATTTGCTCTTCTTCAGGTAATTTCGGACCTGAATCTTTTGAACATGAAAGAAAAGTAGAACTTGCCATAAGTAGGATAAGAAAGTATTTTGTCATCTTGGAGTTATAATTTAGAGCTGTAAAATTAAGGATTTTTATTCTTTTCTTTCACGGGTCAATTCTTTTTTAGTGAAGTAGCGTATTTTTTTTCAGCAGAACCGTTGAGTTTTTGACTCAAAAGGCGTAAAGTAATAGATTTGAGCATTATCTATTCGTTAATTTTACCTCACTCGTTAACGCGTGACTCAACTCGTACGGAGTCTTTAACGACTTGGTAAAGGATAGTGTTAGTTGGTTTGTAGTGCTGTGGGGTGTTATCCCCGACAGGCGTATGGATTACCTACGTGGAGGAGTCAACGAAATGTAGACCGAATAAACACACTTAGAAATGGGCTTAAGTAATCGGGCGATGCTCAGATACATTTATTACCACGACTCGCAATCGATGGCTTCACCTATTCACGAGTAAGCTGCATTTCTATTTACTTGGCAACAGCCTGAATTTGTGGCGGGTAAATATAATGCTAAGTTTCTTGGTTACGTGATAATGCCTGACTACTTGCACTTCATCGTTTTCTTTAATGAGAAAGAGAATAAGCTGAGTGAACTGATGAGATATTTTAAGAAGTTTACTTCAACCAAAACTCGATAATTAACTGAGGAAAAAGGGAAAACCGAACTACTAAAAAATCTTGAGTATTCAGAACTAAAACAAAAATGTAAAACCTAGATGGATGGCTTTAACGATATTTGGCTTGGAAAGCGTGAGATTCTTTTAACCAAGCTTAAATATATCCACAACAACCCGATGCAATTATATTGGGTATTAGTTGCCAAACTCTTTGAATACTTAAATTCGAGTGTGAGGTTTTATTCCCTCGAGGAACAGGGAATGTTGAAATTGAATCACTATTCAGCGTATTTTGACGGAAAGCTTGTGGAAATCCTGGTGCGTCGTTACGTTATATAACTTGTGCAGGGTCGCAAGACCCCGCATCACGGGAACAGTAAAAACATATCGCTAAAATCCCGACATCGGTGATTTTTTCATTTGATGGTGTTGAATTTGGGCTGAACCTTTGACCGTAAAAGGAAAGTTGCGTATCATAGCACTCGTAGAAGTAACAGTACAACTGAATCAATTCTAATTCTTCCATAGCAAGTAGTTTACATGTCTCGTAACACAAGTTTACTGATTTTTATACTCGTTGCCTTTGCTTCTAGTCAACCCAATACTCGCATTATTGGCGAGTATTACTTGAAACAAGATATAATCATATATTTTCTATAAACTACATTAACCAAAAAACATGAACCCAACCTACAAAATCAATAATATCCAAGAACTTGATTCACCATCACTGATTATTTATCAGGAAGTGATGAACTTGAACATTGACAAGATGATAGAAATTTCGGGTTCGGCTGACCGCCTTATGCCGCATGTCAAGACTAATAAATCTATCAATGTGGTGAAAGCAATGATTGCTGCTGGAATCAATAAGTTTAAATGCTCTACCATCGCCGAGGCTGAAATGGTGGCGATGGCGGGAGCGAAGAAGGTGTTAATTGCTCATCAATTGGTCGGACCAAAGGTTAAGCGTTTAATCAAACTTGCAGTCGGATATCCCGATACCGATTTTGCATCCATAGTGGATGACTTCCAACTAATTTCTACGATGCAGCATCTGTTTAGCGAGTCTAGTAGAACAGCTCGTGTTTATATTGATGTGAACAATGGCATGAACAGAACTGGAGCGGAGGTTTTTAGGCTCAAAGGTTTAGCTATTCACATCAAAACTTGCGAAAATATACAGTTCGAAGGTTGGCACGTGTACGACGGACACCACCGAGAAGAAGCGTTCATTGACAGAAAAAATGGTATCGAAGGCGACTTAAATGGTTTCGAGAAGTTTTTACAGGAAAATCCAGACTTGCCCCAAAAAGTTATTGCGGGCGGCTCACCGGCTTTTACAGTTCACGCTACTAATGAAGACTACGTTTGTAGTCCTGGTACGTCTGTTTTCTGGGATTGGGGCTACGGCGATAGATTTAAAGAGCAACCTTTTGAGTACGCGGCGTTGGTTTTGACCCGCGTAATCTCAAAACCCACGGAAGGAATTGTAACCATCGATTTGGGACATAAAGCAATTGCGTCAGAAAATCCGATTGATAAGAGAGTTAGGTTCATTAACCTAGAAGGTTACGAGTTGATAAGTCAAAGCGAAGAACACGGTGTATTGAAGGTGGATAGTTGGGACGATATTTCTGTTGGTGACGAACTATTAGGTGTGCCGTATCACGTTTGCCCAACGGTAAACCTTTACGACGAAGCCTACATTATTTCAGAAAATCAGCAAGTTGACAGTTGGGGGATAGCTGGCAGAAAGCGGAGAATTAACTACTGAAATAGCGTTTAGACATAGTTTTAAAACGCTGATATTAGTTGTTTCGACAACTAACATTGAAATTATTACGGTTTTTTTTTATTATCTTTGTGCCACGATTCGTTGCTTAAGGCAATATGAAAATCTTCCAGTTTTTAATTATAGTTAACATATCAAAATGGATAATAAGCTTCGTATACTCTACGTCACTAGTGAAATTGACCCTTTTTTAGAACTTACAGAAATAGCTACTTTAATCAGAAAACTACCCCAGTCAATGCAGGAACGGGGAATGGAAATCAGAATCCTGATGCCCAAATTTGGAACAATTAATGAACGTAAGAACCGTTTACATGAAGTAGTTCGCTTATCTGGGATTAATATTACCGTTGGAGACGAAGAAAAGCCTTTAATTATTAAAGTTGCCTCCATTCCAGCGGCCAAATTGCAGGTTTACTTCCTTGATAACGAAGACTATTTTCAGCGTAAATCCGTATTTAAGAATAAGAAAGGCGTTTTTCACGACGATAATGATGAACGTGCCATATTCTTCTGTAAAGGCGTTTTAGAAACTGTGAAGAAACTAGGCTGGGCTCCTGATGTAGTACATTGCACCGACTGGATGACCGCTCTTATTCCTTTGTACCTAAAAACGACTTATAAAAACGACCCCGTGTTTCAGAACTCGAAGTCAATTTTTACAGTGTACAACAACACGTTTGATCACAAATTTGACGATGATATTGTTTTTAAAGCAAAAATGCTTGATATAAACGATGAGATGTTAGCAAACTTGCGTTCGGCTGACTTTTTAGGCTTTATTAAGATAGGTGTTCAATACGCTGACTTAGTGGTTAACGCTAACGAAAATATGGATGTTGATCTTAATAAAATATTAAATGAGATCGCTAAAAATAAAATAGATACAAAAATTGATGAAGAGAATATCACGGACCAATTTTTTGACATTTACAACGAGCTTACCGCTTGATTTAATGCAGAGTAAATTAACTAAAATGCGGAACGTAGCAATCGTGCTACTTTCCGCTTTCTTTTTGTCTTGTGAAGAACCGACAGATATCGCTTTCACAGATATCAACGGCGATAATCTCTCCACATTTTTCACCGATACACTTTTTGTTAAGCGGGAAACCATAAAATTAGACTCAGCAATAACTTCAGGTCAGTCCCAGTTATTAATCGGTGGTTTTATAGATCCAATACTCGGTTACGTAAAATCTAACGCGTATTTTCAGGTTTCGTTACCAAGTAGTCAGTTTAGTGCGGAAACACCTTTTAGTCTGGAGAGCGATGCTGTTTTTGATTCGTTGAGGTTATCGCTTCTTACAAGTAGGTATTACCTCGGAGACACACTTGATAAAGTGAAGGTTACAATTCACAGATTAAATAGTCCGCTAAGTATTACGAAGAACTACAATTTTAATGATCAAGTACCTTTTGAACAGGTGCCGCTGGTATCGCAAGAGTTTAATTTAGATAATATCTTCAATGCTACCCGCGACTCTATCAGGACAATCTCCGTTAATATACCGCAGGAAGTAGGACAGGAGTTATTTGCCTTAGCCAATACTGATGATGCTTCGACTAATGCCAAACTAGCTAGTAAATTTCCTGGATTTGTTGTTTTGGTAAACGGGGAGCCACGCGGACTGTACGGTTTTCAGGCAAGTTCTACCAATGGGAACGGTTCCGCACTAAATTTATTTTATCATGTCGGTACCGCCACAACTGCGTCTCGCTTTCCTTTTGAACTAAATGGAAAACGCTTTAATCAGGTAACTTCGGACCGTACTGGAACCTTATTAGAAACGCTTAATCAACCTGGTAGCATAATTCCGAGTGCAAGTACTAATGGAAGTACCTATATTCAAACAAGTACAGCCATTGGAACTAGAGTTACATTTCCTTCTCTGAAAAATATTCCCATCGGAAGTCTGGTGAACTCTGCTACGATTACATTTGAGATAGATTCGACGCAACTTAGTGCGTTTTTCCCTCCGATAAGTACAGTCGTTCTGGCCGAACTTGATTTGAACAATAAATTAAGGAGGAATGCTGATTTACCTGTGCTGGTTAATCTTGGTCGTGGAGCTAACGGATCGCCCGGGCTGTACAATTTTACCTCGCAAACTTACGTACTTGACCTAACAGTTTATCTGCAAGACGTTTTAAACGGTTTGAAGCCAAATACATCAGCTTTAGTACTTTTGCCGGGTTCACTTACCCAAAACTCTGATGCCGTACTGTCAAATGGCTCATTCTCAAGGGTGGTTATTCGAAATGCGAAACTGTCATTGTATTACTCAAAAAAATAAACATATTATTCTTCATGTGTGGAATTGTTGCTTACGTAGGATACCGGGAGGCTGCTCCCATAATTTTGAAAGGTTTGCAACGCTTAGAATACCGTGGGTACGATAGTGCTGGGATTGCGTTGCTTTCAAACGGCAAACTGAACGTCTATAAAAAGAAAGGGAAAGTTGCTGATTTACGCAGCGAATTAGTTGGTAAAGAACTATCAGCTGGAATCGGAATTGGGCATACACGTTGGGCTACGCACGGTGAACCAAACGATGTGAACGCACACCCACATTGTGCTAACTCTAATAGTATAGCAATTATACACAACGGTATTATTGAAAATTATGCTTCGCTGAAAAAGCGCTTACTAAAGGAAGGCTTCACCTTCTCGAGCGACACTGACACCGAAATTCTGATTAATTTTATCGAATATATTAAAAAAAGTAAAGACTGTTCTACTGAACAAGCGGTCCGGCTGGCTTTACAAGAAGTAATCGGAGCGTACGCTATTGTAGTTATTGATAAAGAAGAACCAAAGAAGCTTATTGCTGCCAGAAAAGGAAGTCCGCTCGTCATTGGAGTGGGCGAAAACGAATTCTTCTTTGCCTCAGATGCTACACCAATAATTGAGTACACGAAAGAAGTTGTCTATTTAGACGATTACGAAATAGCGGTAGTTGCTGACGGCGAACTTAAGATTAAGAACTTAGAAGATGTTGAAAAAGGTGCATTCATCCAAACGGTTGAGTTAGAACTTGAAGCTATCGAAAAAGGGGGCTATGACCACTTTATGTTAAAGGAAATATTTGAGCAGCCTCGCTCCATTGCCGACTGTATGCGGGGAAGGGTTCGTGCTGATGAGGCTATCGTTCAACTTGGTGGCCTCCATGATTATCTTGATAAGCTAGTCAAAGCAAAACGGATTGTCTTCGTAGCTTGTGGTACGTCTTGGCACGCAGGATTAGTAGGAGAATACCTTTTTGAAGAACTAGCCCGAATAAATGTTGAAGTTGAATACGCCTCTGAATTTAGGTATCGAAACCCGATAATAAAGGAAGGTGATATGGTAATCGCCATCTCTCAATCTGGTGAAACTGCTGATACATTAGCGGCTCTAGAAATCGCCAAGGCACGCGGTGCTACTATTCTTGGAATTTGTAATGTGGTAGGTTCTTCAATTTCCAGGTTGACAGATGCGGGTGTCTACACGCACGCTGGACCCGAAATTGGAGTAGCGAGTACAAAAGCATTCACCGCTCAGGTAACCGTTCTGACGTTGATGGCAATTGCTACTGCTCGACAAAAAGGTACAATCGGTGACAGTACGTACCGTCAACTATTGGTTGAATTAGAAAATATCCCGAGCAAAGTTGAGGCAATTTTAAAGCTTGATAGCGAAATTCGGGACATTTCAAGACTCTTCACTTTTGCCTCTAACTTCATTTTCTTAGGGCGTGGATTAAACTTTCCAGTTGCGTTAGAAGGAGCTTTGAAGCTGAAAGAAATATCGTACATCCATGCCGAAGGTTATCCCGCCGCTGAAATGAAGCACGGTCCAATTGCTCTGATTGACGAAGACATGCCCGTCGTGTTTATTGCTACCCGAGACAGTTCGTACGAAAAAGTAGTTTCCAATATCCAGGAAGTAAAAGCCAGAAAAGGTCGTGTAATTGCTATTATTTCTGAAGGGGATACTGAAGTAGCCGAATTGGTTGACTTCGCCATAACTATTCCAAACACACACGAAATACTCATTCCTTTGTTGAGCGTCATTCCGTTGCAGTTACTTTCGTATCATATTGCGGTGCAAAGAGGACGAAACGTAGACCAACCTCGTAATTTGGCAAAATCTGTAACGGTAGAATAATAGATTATTTTTCCGCTTTCTGGTTACTTGCTCGCATTTGCTTGAAGTAAAATGCTGCGTTCATTTTATCGTACGAAACGATATTTTTGATGAGCATGTCGTAATATTCGAGAGATACTTTTTCTATCGGTGTTCTGTATTCGTAATGCTTTCGGGAAGTAGGCACTGTGATTTACTTCGGAGTTTCAGCCATTTTGTAAGGGGATTCCGGCAAAATTAAAGTGCCAAGAAGGTTCTACTCTTCGATTTTTAAATTGACCTTTTCTCCTGAAGTCGGAATTTGAGTCAGTAACGGGCAGGATGCCAATAGTACCAAAAGTAAAGTTTTCATGAAATTGTTGTTTAAAAATGATGGTTCTATAGCTGCTTTTTTAACCATAGAATAGTCTCCGCGAATTCAATAGACGTTGCATTTTCTATAAGTCTTCGTGAAGATAAAACTCGTACGTATACGCACTACGATTATACTAATATACAGATGGAAGTTTTTTCTACAAAAAAAGAAGTTCGTTATCGTTGGGAACAACTAAAAAGAGAAGGTAAAAAAATAGGCTTTGTGCCTACAATGGGTGCGTTGCATCAAGGACATTTAGAACTTGTAAAGCAAGCGAAGCGTGAAAACGAAATTGTTATTTGTAGCATTTTTGTCAATCCAACGCAATTTGACAACGACGAGGATTTGAAAAAATACCCCCGAACCTTAGAAGCAGACTGTAGCTTGTTGCGTTCTGTCGGCTGCCACGCGGTTTTTGCTCCATCTGCCGAAGAAATGTACGATGAAATACCTCGGCTCTTATTCAATTTTGGAAACCTTGAAACCGTCATGGAAGGCAAATACCGGAAAGGTCATTTTAACGGCGTTGGTACTGTGGTGGCAAAATTATTCAATATCGTCCTGCCTGACAGAGCCTACTTCGGAGCAAAAGATTTGCAGCAAGTAGCCGTTGTTAAGCGGCTCGCAAAAGATTTAAGCTTTGGTTTGGAAATTATTCCCTGCGAAACTATTCGGGAAAAAGATGGACTTGCTATGTCTTCACGTAACCGTAGGTTATCAACGAACGGTCGGAAAGTGGCGTTTAACGTGCATTTATCCCTTAAAATAGCTCAAGGAATGCTTCTTATGGGGAATACAGTTGCTGAGGCACAAGGTGCTGTTCAGAATCACTTCAAAGACCTCCCTCAATTTTCCGTAGAATACTTTGAAATCGTAGATTTTGAAACGTTTGAACCAATAAAAGTGTTAAATTTGGGTAAACAGACAGCTATTTGCACCGCTAATTACCTTGAAGGCGTACGGTTGATTGACAACGTCGTTTTTTGAGCAAAAGATTAAATAATCTGCTGATCCACTTAAATTTAATAGCAATAATATGTTTTTTGGAAAGAAAAAAAATAACGACAAAGAAGAAAAAATAAACTGGCAACCAATAGAGCAATCTGCTGATATTGAGGATATTAAAAAGAAGTCTTTTGACAAGGCAGTGGTTATTTTTAAACACAGTACCTCGTGTTCGATAAGTTCTACTGCTCTAGGTCGTTTTGAAAGAAAATGGAACGCTGAAGCAAACGCTGATATTCATTTATTGGATCTTTTGCAGCACCGTGACCTTTCCGGGCAGATAGCTGATACTTTCGGCGTTCAACATCAATCACCTCAACTATTGGTGATTAAAAACGGTGAAAGCATTTACAATGAATCGCATTTTGGCATTTCTGCCGAAGCGGTAGAAGGGGTACTTTAAACAGCTATTACTAAATAGTAATTGTCAATTTGCTCGATGAGAAAACTATGACTGCTTCTATGGCCTGAAAGTATTACTTCTCCAGAAAATTCGGAAGCTGAATAACTTAGTCGCAAATGCTCTTTAAAATCTATTCCTCTCTTTCCGTATAGCTTGTAAAGTGCTTCTTTGGCTGACCAAAACCACGACATCATGACCAAGTCGCCGTTAACCATCTGATTTTCAGCTTCAGTGAATAGTCTTGGCATTATTCGTTTGAGCTTTTTGCTCGGTTTTTCTATGTCTATTCCGATTGCTTGTGAGGGATGAACGGCTACCACAACAAGGGATTGAGAATGGGTTAAAGACATTTCCCAAGCTACGTTTGTTAAATGAGGTTTTCCGTGAATATCTTTCTCGATTCCTTGATAATCAATGGATAAGTAGTCACAAATAATCCCAGTTATCAATCGCCCGACCAAAAATTCTGTTTGCAAATGAGCTACCTGAATTTTTGTAAACACTGAACTCTCTATTATTGAATGAGGTAATCGCGTCAGCAGTTCGTCAATGCTTTCTTCAATTTTCCAAACTAATATAGAAACCCCGTTATTGTAAGTTTTAAATAGGCGCTCGGGCATAAAATGTATTAATTGTACATGAAACTAACCGCAAAGTAATGAAGAAATTCAAGGTTGAAAAAATTGATTCTTTCACTGGTCATCAAGACTGCGTTTATTCGTTAGCAAAATCGCCGGAAGAAGGGAAGTTTTTCTCGTCTTCGGGCGATGGTACGGTGGTAGAATGGAAACAAGATATTCCAGATTTGGGTACGCCAATCGTACAGGTCCATAATTCGGTTTATGCGATTGAGTTACATTCAGAAACGGGACACTTGTGGGTTGGTCATAACTTTGAAGGTATTCACGTCATTGACTCTGAGCAGAAAAAGTCCATAAAATCACTTCAGTTTAACAAGACAACTATATTTGATATTAAGTTTTTTGAAAACCTTGCCTTTGTCGGCGGAGGAGACGGCGTACTCTCCATTATCGATGTTGAAAAATTTGTTTTTAAAAAGCACATCAAGGCATCTGTTAAAAGTGTTCGTTCAATAGCTATTAATCCACAGACTCGAGAAATTGCGGTGGCGTACAGCGATCATAAAATTCGAATATTCTCGCTAATCGATTTTAAACTAAAAGGAGAACTTACCGGACATACTAATTCAGTCTTTTCCGTTATTTATGTCAACAATGGAGCGCGGCTTGTTTCAGGCAGCCGGGATGCAAAGTTAATAGCTTGGGACGTTACCGATTCCTATGCTAAATTAGTGGAGGTAAATGCCCACTTATTTGCGATTAATGACATCGCCTTGAATCCGGAAGGAAATCTTTTGGCGACTTGCAGTATGGATAAGTCTATTAAAATTTGGGATTCTGAAACACTAAAGTTACTCAAAGTTATTGATCGTGGCCGGCACGCTGGTCATGCGACATCCATTAATAAATTACTTTGGACAAATTATAATAATCAACTACTTTCCTGTAGCGATGATCGTACTATTTCTGCGTGGGAAATTGAAGAAGTTTGAAGTGAGATCACTAAATCAATTCGTTATACTTAAAGGAAACATGGCCACAAAAACTACTTATGCCTGTCATGAGGTGCTAAGGCGAATGACCTTGAAAAGTGGGACTCGGGTCACAGCCTATTTTATTCAGGCTCACTTGTTTGATTTTGAGAGCCGCAATAATCAATGCAAAATTTATTATTGCCAATACGAGCGACCGTTGCTTTTTTAATTAGAAATAATTTGTGCTCGCTAAAAGAAGTAATAAGTGCTACCAACCTGAAAAGTAGTGTTTTCTTACTGGTTTCGTTCAACTCAACTTTGTGAAACACGCTGTAAGTTGCAATCGCTGAAGTAATGACGTTTAGGCTGTATCAGAAAACCTCAAAAGTACTTGAGGCGGCAAACAGCAGAATTCTAATCGAAGGTTTTGTTAATTGTGGCACTTTTTTTGAAGTGTTTCTGACCCTAGTATGTGTTGTGCTACGTGTCTTGATTGAGACGCAAATGCAATTGCTAAAATAGCTATAAACTTAAACCTTGAAACTGCGGTTCTGTTTCACCAATCACGCATTATACAATTGCTCTGTTTCACAATTATTGTTACTGAAACTTTACTATCTCTAATAACCACCTCCTACATTACGTACAATCCTTTTTGATAGCGAAATAAGAAGAAAAAGAGCGTAAGGATTACGCAGCTAATCGCTAATCTTATTTGGGAATCCTTGCTTTTGAATGCATAAATGACTATTTATTATGTGAATCATTAAATTGAAGTGGTAAGAAATGTTACTAATTCATGATTTAAAAAAAAAATAATGCCTTACACTGCTCCCTTCGCATGTAGTAACCAAGTATTATTGATTACTACAACCCATAATCGCGTAAAGTGTACTTAGTACTAATATAAAGCGATGTAAGCTTGGTATATGACCGACTATTGAATAATATTGATGGTTTAGAAATCATGCATTGTGGGATAAAAGAAGGTGATAAAATGTTTTAATTTGCTGTAATTCCTAAAAAAGTGCTTTACTTTTGAGGGCTAAACTTACTTGTGCTAATTAAAATGTATTGAATGATACTCTTACGCTATAATATATATGAAAATCACGCCGCTTGAACTACGTCAATTTGAATTTGAGAAAACTTTCCGGGGATATAGCATCGAGGAAGTTGACATGTTTATAAATAATCTTGCTCAGGAATGGGAACGGGTACTGACCGAAACCAAGATGATGCGGATGCAGTTGGAATTAGCTGAAAAAGAAGCTGCAAAGCTTCGGGAAATTGAACTAACACTCTTCAAAACCCTTAAAACTGCCGAAGATACGAGCACAATGATTACCGAACAGGCTAATCAGCAAGCCGCTAGGAATCTCTCAGATGCGAGTATGAAGGCTAATAAACAAGTAGCTGACGCTCACATGGAAGCCGATAAATACTTGGTGGAAGCAAAAATAGAAGCAGAAAAAATACTCTCTGGTGCCCGCTTGGAAGCAAACGATATAATGCAACAGGCGGACGATCAAGCAAAATATGTGAAAGAGGATGTTTTAAGCGAGGTTAAGGCAATTGAAAATGACTTTAACGCCCTTGTTAATTACAAAGAACAGTTACTTACTCAAATGCGTGGTTTTGCCACCGCCACGTTTGAGCACGTAGAACGATTTGAAGGTAGGTTTGATATTAAAGCAATTGAAAGTAAAATCAAAAAAGCGAATGATTTAGTAGCTGTTACTTCCCCGCTGGAAGAAGTAGTTGAATATAAGAATAATATAGAGGTAAACTCAATCAATCAGTCCTCTGAAAACAAATCTCTAATTGAGGAAAATAAGACTGAGGTAGAGGAAGAAAATACCGCTGAGCTAACGGCTGTCAATTTCGTCGAAAATATTGATGAAGAAACCATTGATGATGTAAGTCTAAAAGGTACCTCAGGCGATGAAATAGTTGTACAGACTGGGGTAGCCGAACTAGGTGCAGAAGTTCTGGAAAACTATGGTGACGAAAAAAGTGAAAAAGTAGTAGAATCATACGGAGAAGCAGAGACAGAATATATCGAAGAAGAAGGTCGTAAGCCAGATTCTAACATAGTCAATTCTGTAAAAGAGAAAATTGCTGGAATATCGTCGGTTGAGCAAAAGCGTACGGAGGAGGTAGTTGAAGAACGCATTTCCGCTATCCCTTCCTCTGCTAATAAACTCGTAACCGAGGAGGTTGAATATACTGCCGCAACGGGTGACGATTTGACTCGGATAGAAGGTATCGGAACAAAAGTGCAGGATATACTGAAAGGTGTGGGCATTCTTACTTTCCGTGATATTGCTACTACGCCACTATATAAGATAAAAGAACACCTTCAAAACGCCGGACCGCATTACAATATGTTAGGTGCTTCTACTTGGACAGAACAAGCGTTGCTTGCTGCCGAAGGAAGATGGGACGAGCTTGAAGTTCGTCAGGAAGAGCTGATTGGTGGTAGAGAACCTGAACCTAGAACCGAGCAAAAGCCTGAATTGGTAGAAGCGGTTGCTAAGACATCTGCTGAGACTAAATCAGTTGCTTTAGAAAGCAGAGAGTTAGTTGAAACAGAAACGGAAGTACCTACCAGAAAAGCCGTGGAGAGCAACTTAGAGAATATCACCGAGGAGATGCTCGAAAAAGTAAACAAAGTGAAAAGTGCTATCCGTAAGGCGATGTCTGAGAAGAGCGAAAAGTCTGATGCCGAGAAGGAAAAAGGGAATCTGCCGACGCTTGACGATGTTCTGAGACGCAATCGTGATAAAAGTAACGGTTCATTCTTCGATAATATTGACTAAAAAATCACTTTGAAATTGAAAAGAGGCAACTGAAAAATGGGTTTGATCGCTTTAGAGGGAATGGAGTTCTTTTCCTATCACGGTTACTACGATGAAGAACAGAAGATTGGTAATAAATACGCTATTGATGTAAGCATCGAAACTGACTTACAAAGGGCCGCTCAAACTGATAAATTACGCGAGACTATCAATTACGAAGAGGTTTACCGGATTGTCGCTTCAGTGATGCATCAACGCCATCGTTTACTCGAACACGTAGCTCACGAGATTATCAACGAAGTTCGAGCTAAGTTTTTGGATGTTCAGCACGTAAAAGTGGTGGTTTCTAAGTTTAATCCACCAATTGGCGGAGTCTGTGCAAGGGCGCGGGTAGAAATTTCAGACTAAGTATCAGGCCATTAATTGAAAGAAACTTTGTGCCCAAAATAGTACTTTAGCGGCATACTTTATGAAGACAGTTTCACTTTGATTGACGGATTTAGCGTTATTTATAATATTTAAATCCATCAAATTCTTTGTTTTGGGGTCAAGCCAAACGTGCTTTATTGATTTCTTGAAAGTGAACTTCTTCGTACTTTCTTTGCCGTCCCACGTTAGAAGTTTTTTGCTCCCGTTTTTGAAAAGTACTTCGATTTCCGTCGGAATAATCATACCTCCTTCTCTTTCCACGGTAAATTCTCCCAACTCATCTGAATTAAAGATTTCGGTGACTTTGTAATCGCACGTAGGAGCTTTATAAAGCACTTGCTCGAAATACCAGTCCATTGAATCTCCGAACTTACTCCCCAGCCTTTTCGGAACAATTTCATTTACGATATCAACAAAGTCTTTTCCCGAAGGATGACGGAATCGCCAGCGTTGGTAATAGGTTTGTAAAATTTCGTCCATTACGTTCCGTCCAATCAAATTTTCTAACGTTCGCATCCACGTGGCAGTTTTGGTGTACGTCATGATGCTGTAAGCTCCTTTTGGATACTTCCAAGCGTAACGGAAAACCTCTGAAATTTTCGGATTTTTCATCGAAACGTAGCTTTGGCGGCTTGAAGCTACATCACTTACGTCAAAACCAAATAAGTTAAACTGCGAGCCATTTCCGTAGCTTTCATCCATGATTCGTCCTTCCATATATTGATTGAAGCCTTCATCGAGCCAAGATTCTTCAAACTCATTTGATGCCAACATTCCCTGAAAATACTGATGTCCAAATTCGTGAATAGTAACCAATTCTTGAAATCTTCCCCATTCGCCTACGCCCCAAAAAGAGCCGCAGGTGATAAAGGTTGGATATTCCATGCCGCCAGACCCGCTTCCCTCTATGGGAGGGTCAACCATCGTGAGCGTAGGATAGGGGTATTTTCCGATGTGCTTTTCGAAGTATGCTAATGCCTTTTTTGCGGCGTCAAAGTAGCGGAATGCTAAGTATTCGTGCTCCGGTTGCATCATTACCTTTAGCTTAACGTGCTTCCATTTTTGTTCGGAAACAACAAATTTTGGCGAAGCGGTCCAGGCAAAGTCATGTACATCTTCGGCGTAGAAGTGCAGCAATTTCCGGTTCTTTTTTAACTTTATTTCACTTATTAAACTTCCTGTTCCTCCAACCACAAAATTCTGCGGGACGTTTATGCTTACGTCATAATTTCCGAAGTCTGCGTAAAACTCTGTGTTGGCGTGGAATTGATGACAGTTCCACTGTCCTGATTCAGCGTAGCGTTCCCCAGCAGACTCGTAGACTCCGATTTTTGGAAACCACTGTGCCACTAAAAAGTAGTCCTTTGCAAAACCAGTGCGGGCAAAAATCTTTGGTAGTTTTGCTTTGAAATCAATGTATAATTCAATCGTTTCGTTGGGTAAAATCGGCTTGCTAAGTTTTACCTGCATGACCGTTTTGTCATTATCATTCAAATCATCAGGTTGAATAAATTTCATTTTCCCGTAGAGGCTTTCCCCTCGTGAGGTCTTGAAAGAGGTAATTTGAATATTTCCCCAATTAGAGTTGTCAGACTTATCCATTTTATCGCCCCGCAATTTTCCGCCGTCAGATTCTTTCATGAAAGTTGAATTTTCGTCCTTGAAAGCATTCAAATACAAATGGAATTGGAGTTCGGTTATATTATCCGTAGAAGTATTCCGCCAGGTTAGTTTTTCCGAGCCAGTGAGCTGTTTTTTGTCAGTATCTAACATTATATCAATTTCGTAACTGGCAATCCGTTCGCTCAGCGGTTTTTTGAAAATGCTTTTCTGGGCGGTGGCGTACAAAGCATTTAATACGACGAAGGCAATTGAAAGAATTTTGTTCATTTGTGGGCTGTTTGGAAATAGTTTCCAGCTTATCTGTCGGTAAACTATTACGCGAGACTCGATAATTTTGTATGTTTGCGAATTATCAAAACTACTAACAACTTTACAAATATTCAGTATGGAGGCAGCAACAAATTGCATAACCGGAATTCAACAAGTTGGTATTGGGGTGCGTGATGCCGCTAGTGCCTTTGACTGGTACAATAAAGTGCTTGGGCTGGATGTTCCGGTTTTTGACGACGTAGCTCAGGCAAAACTCATGACACCACATACAAATGGCGTGGTTAGAGAACGAAGAGCAATTCTTGCCGTCAATATGGCGGGTGGTGGAGGTGCCGAAATTTGGCAATCGAATGTTCCTGAACCCAAAGCTCCTATTGCTCAACCTCGTATGGGCGATTTGGGTATTTTTGCAATTAAGTATAAGAGCCAATCAGTAGAAAAATTTGCCGCCGCAAATAATTTACCAACCTCAAAAATGCCAAACAGCGATACGTGTTGCTGGATGAAAGATCCTTACGGAAATGATATTCAGGTGGTTCCTTCAAATACTTGGTTTAAACCCAACGATTCACTCGCTGGCGGTGTATCAGGAATCGTGATTGGTGTCAGTGATATAGATAAATCATTGCCACTATACCGTGAAGTCATCGGCTCGTCGGAAGTGATTTACGACGAATCAGGTTCGTTTGAAGATTTTGCTCAAGTAGATGGCTCTGAGAATACTTACAGAAGAATTCTGCTGCGAAAAAATCAAAGTAAAAATGGAGCGTTCACCAACTTGTTTGGTAGCATAGAAGTTGAATTAGTGCAGTGTTTAGACCGAAACTCGGAGACAATCTTTTCGGGACGTAGCTGGGGAGACTTAGGTTATATTCACGTTTGCTTTGATGTTTTTAATATGGAAATACTGCAAAAGCAGTGCGAACAAATTGGTCATCCTTTTACGGTTGACAGTGCAAATTCATTTGATATGGGAGAGGCGGCAGGACGATTTAGCTATATTGAAGATCCCGACGGTACATTAATCGAATTTGTGGAAACTCATAAAGTGCCAATTATGAAAAAGATCGGCTGGTACATAAATTTGAAGGAACG
>Ga0136554_1000166_pt1 | contig 26225 bp, 16 predicted proteins | sample AntRauTorckE5431_FD_104637 | JGI IMG/M metagenome (GOLD analysis project Ga0136554, IMG submission 104637) | Saline lake microbial communities from Rauer Islands, Antarctica - Metagenome Torckler E5 #431 | ecosystem: Environmental > Aquatic > Non-marine Saline and Alkaline > Saline | place...
AATTTGTACGTTCCCCAATTGATTTCATCTTTCGTAAAGAATTTCAACCGTTTGTCCAAACCAGCTTCTTGACCATTATAAATCAAAGGCATACCGTCAAACGTAAAAACCATTACCGCAAAGGTAAAGTGACCATCACCCAAACGGTCAAAAACAGTTCCGTCCCAAGTATTTTCATCATGATTCGTTGTGAAATACATGTGATACCCTTTTTGAAAACGCTCCCGATCTTTTTTCAAATATTCATTAAAATCACTCGCTTTTACTTCCGTTACCGTTTCGCCAGTGTGCCCAGTTTGACTTTTATCCTTTACTACAATTTCTTTTTCTTGAGCCGCTTCACCAATCGCATTCATATAATTTTTGAAACTCCAAGCGTAATCCGATACAAAACCACCTTCGTTACGTTGTGACGGCACTTCACCTTCTGACAACATATAAGTACCCGGATTCACTTTGTACAATTCTTGAATACAAGTCGCCCAAAAGTCAGTCGGTACTTGATGTGCCACGTCACAACGGAAACCGTCCACGCCTTTCTCGACCCAAAACTTGAACATATTAATCATCGAATCTCGCATATCTTGATTATCATAGTTCAAATCTGCAACATCCGTCCAATCCCACGGCTCTTCATCTTTATTCGGATTTTGAGGAATAATGACATTTCCTGCTTCATCTTTCGTGTAATATTCCGGATGTTCGGTAAGCCAAGGATGATCCCAACCAGTATGATTCGGTACCCAATCCAAAATAACTTTCATTCCTAAATCATGGGCTTTCGCCAATAATTCGTCAAAATCAGCCATTGTTCCGAACTCTGGATTAATCGCTCTGTAATCGCTAACTGCATACGGGCTTCCCAAACCCTCTTTTCTATTCGTTTCTGAAATTGGAAAAATCGGCATTAGCCAAACAATATCAATTCCCATTTCTTGCAAACGAGGCAAATCTGCCGTTACCGCATCAAGATTGCCGTCTTTAGAATATTGACGGGTGTTTACTTCATAAATTACCGCATTTTTTGACCATTCGTAATGTGTCGGTTGTACCTCTTCTACAACGGTTTGCTGTTGTTCCATAATTTCTTTGGTTGTGTTTTTACAGGCAGTTATGCCTACTATTATAGCCATTAATAATATTGGTGTGTACTTCATAATTCTCACAATTTGGTTAGTAATTTCTTTAGTGTGTAAAAATAACACTTTCATTATCAAGTACAAATTTTAACGTTGCTAAATCAATATTGAGTCATAAAGCTAAATCATTCAAGAAAAATTGATTTTTAAAAATAATAATATAGTTATGTATAATTAACTACTTGCCAATTATTTACATAAAAAATATAACCCTTTTTATAATTATAGAAATTATATTTATATAAATTCGTTTAAATTATGCTTAAGAAAATTCGTTTACGGGAGAAAAACAGATTATGTTTAATTTAATTTATACACCTATAACATGATATTGATTATTCAGAGAGAACGAAGCAAAACAAATTAACAAGCAAAACAAATTAGAATGACGTGTTTAATGTTATCTTGTTATTTTACAGTTATAATATTTAGGTATAAATTAGGAAACGATATTCAATTATATTTCTGTCACAGATGATTAAAAATCAAATTATTATGATTATTTTTTATTGCAACAAAAGCTAATACAAACGGCGCTTCCAAACTTTTTTAACATAAGATTTAATACCGAATATTTTTCCCTAACAGTCAGAATGGATAGTTCAACAATATCATTAAAATAAGTTTAGGTAATACATTTCACTTTTTGTTTTAAACAAAAAATGAAAGTATGTAAAATTTTAAAGCGTTTAACTTTAATAACATAATCACGAAACCACAATGCCTACATCCCAACATAAAGTTACGATTCCAGGGAATCAAGTAACTACAGATAATTCACCTGCTAATTACGATGAAATAGATAAGCAGAACGAAATTCAGGTTAGCTATAACGCAGAGTCTTGGAGTAGTGATAAAGCCTTCTTTAAAGGAAATAATGCACCTATTTTTGAGGAGCGTTATGCCACTGATTTAAAGGTGAGGGGCAAACTTCCGAATTGGCTCAATGGCATTTATATACGTAATGGTCCAAATCCACATTTTCATTGTGAAGATTTGACCTTTCCGTATGATGGTGATGGCATGGTTCACGCTGTTTATTTTGAAAATTCTACTGTAAAATATCGAAACCGATGGGTAAAAACAGAGGAATTAGAAGCCGAAAAACGGGCAGATAAATCTTTATGGAATAGTTTGACCAAGCCAAAATTTCCATCTAAAAAAGATAGAAAAGCCTTTGATGCTCCTTTTACGCCAGTAAAAAATACGGCAAATACGAATATTATTAATCACGCCGGACATCTGTTAGCGGTTTATGAAGGTGGCGTACCTTACGAAATCACGAAAGATTTGGAGACCGTCGGTGCATTCACTTTCGATGGGAATATTAAAGGAATGATGCCGCACCCGAAACTCGATCCGCTTACGGGCGAGTTACATTTTTTGCAATATTCTGCCATTCAGTTTCCCTATTTACGATATTATGTTATTAATAAACGAGGTCACGTAACGAAAAATGTTCCTATTCATATCAAATCGCCAACGATTATTCATGATATGATTTTGACACCAAATTATGTCGTTTTCTTTTTATCCCCATTAGAAATATCTTTGAGTAAAATGTTTTTATGCAAAAATCCGTTAAAATGGAATCCCAGTAAACCGACTAAAGTTGGCATCATTCCTCGACACGGCAAAAATCAAAAAGTAATTTGGTTCAAAACTGATCCCTTTTTCGTGTGGCACACGATGAATGGTTTTGAAGAAAATGGGAATATTATCTTGGATTATGTCCATCACAATCACGGTTTACCGAGCGAACAAAATACACCTGAACTACACCAAATTGTCGTCAATCCAAAAAAAGGAATCATCAGTCACAATGCTTTAGATAATCAATTTATTGAATTTCCAGTAATTGATAATCGAAAAATAGGGCAGAAATATAGATACGGCTATGCTGCTCGACGAGACATGACTTTGGATAATGTTATTGAAAAAGCCTATTTTACAGAACTAATTCAATATGATTTTGAACAAAAAACGAATTGTTTACACAAACTCCCGAAAGGACAATTTATAGGCGAACCGACTTTTGTCCCACATCCTACCAAAAATAGCGAAACAGATGGGGTAATTCTCGCTTTTGTTTATGATGAAAATACACAGAAAAGCAAACTTATCGTCATCGAACCACTACATTTTGATAAAGCACCTTTGGCAGTAGTGGAATTACCGTTCAGAGTACCGAATGGTTTTCATGGGAATTGGATTGGGTTTTAGAATATAAACCGTGTTGGTTTTAAAAACCGATACGGTTTATATTTTTACTTTTACAACGAAATCGAAAAAAAAACCAACCGTTCTCGATATTCATTTACCCTTGTTTCGTCTTCGCTAACTTAGACTATCGTTTCTTGTGCGTAATTGCCAAACCCCTTTTTTCCTGTTAGATAATCCCAATCACTTTTCTCACCCAAATTCCTTACTAATGACTATTTTCCTTATATTTCGCATAGTTTTTGACAATTAGAAAAAATAATAATGGGTTAATTTAGAAAATGACCCATCATTAATTGAATTTTATATGTATAAAATACTATCAATAAATAATTTACATTAATAAAAGTTAATATCCTGCTTTGATAGATTAAATAATCAAGCATTCTAAATATTCAAATAAAATGGCATTATTCAATCCTAATTTTTCAAAATTCAAGTTTAAGGATTTAAAAGTTTACGCTTCTACGGAATGGTTGGCAGATAATTGTAAAAAATATCGTCAGGTATTTGATAGGTATAATACGACTTATGTTTACGCAGAATTATCTTTCTATAATAAATTATTCGATATAGAAGATTGGGATGTAAAAATAAATTTAAAATGTTATTCTTTAAAAAAAGGAAGAAAAGAGGTTTGTAATCTTAATTTAGATAGAAAAATAAGTCAATACGATAGTGTTGTTTATATTCGGGAAGGTTGGGGCAATAAAAAAATTGGGACGTTCTGGAAAAAAGGAGCGTACTATTGGGAGGCTTCGGTTGAGGGGCAAAAGGTCGCAACAAAGTATTTTTATGTGGAAGATCCTGGAAAAGATGAATTAGACGAACCGAATGATTATTTGGAAATTAAATCCTTAAAACTCTACGAGGGTTCGTATGACGATGTGCCGACTGATGACCGCACGTATTACCAAACCTTCGCACAGGAAGAGACCCGTTATATTTATTTAGAAATGTTTTTTGAAAATTATAACTTTGGTAAGAGTTGGCAATGTGAGGTTTTTGTGAAGTTTTTTAATGGTGCAAAGGATTTGAAAGGTCAAGTCGTTCGATTGCATCGAGTTGAAAAAAACGACAAAATCATCAAGTTGACTGCGGGTTGGGGTTCAAATGTCAAGGGCTGCTGGCGAGAAGATGATTATACGGCGGAGATTGTTTTTATGGATAGACAAATGGCGCTCATTCCTTTCCGAGTTGGTGAACGATTTGAAGAAGGGATTTCTGGCGTGTTGTTGCCGAATCAACAGACACCGATGTTGCTCAATCCGATCAATGCGGATTCTAATGAAACGTTTGAGGAAGTGATGAAAGAGTTGGACGCTTTGGTTGGGCTGAAAGCGATTAAAAAAAGAGTAAGAGAACACGCTCAATATATTCAATTTTTGCAATTAAGAAAAAATAAAGGTTTTACAGAAGAAGAAAAAATAAACGTTCATTCGGTTTTTATTGGCAATCCTGGCACCGGAAAAACGACGGTGGCGAGTATGATGGGCAAATTATATAAAAAAATGGGTTTGCTTTCTAAAGGTCACGTTCACGAAGTCGATAGGGTTGATTTGATTGGTGAATATATCGGGCAAACTGCTCCGAAAGTGAAAGATGCAATTGAGAAAGCGCGAGGTGGCGTTTTGTTTATTGATGAGGCTTACGCTTTGGCTCGGTCAAATGATGATAGCAAGGATTTTGGTCGAGAAGTAATTGAAATTTTAGTCAAAGAAATGTCGAATGGTGAGGGCGATATGGCGGTGATTGTGGCTGGTTATCCGAAGGAAATGGAGCATTTTTTGGAGTCGAATCCTGGTCTAAAATCTCGTTTTAAATTGCATTTTGAATTTGATGATTATTTGCCGCAAGAATTATCCGAAATCACGGAAATTGCGTCTAAAAAGAAAAATGTTCAATTGACCGAAACGGCTAAATCTAAAATAGACGAATACATCACGGAAGCCTACCGAAATCGAGATAAAACCTTTGGTAATGCTCGATTTGTTTACGATGTTGTCGAACAGGCAAAAGTGCATTTGGGCCTGCGGGTGATGGCTTCTGAAAACCCGAGTGCGTTGAGTGATGAGGATCTTTCGGTGATTAGTTTGGACGATGTGAATAATATTGATATTAAGGCTAAAAAACAGACACCAAAAATCCCTGTGGACGACCGTTTACTTGCGGAAGCCTTGACGGAATTGAACGCATTGATTGGTATGCAAGCGGTGAAAGACCAAATTGTGGAACTGGTAAAATTGGTTCGTTTTTATAGAGAAACAAAAAAAGAAGTTCTTAAAAAATTCTTTTTACATACCGTTTTTGTTGGTAATCCTGGAACGGGAAAAACGACGGTTGCACGGATTTTAACTAAGATTTACAAGGCTTTGGGCGTTTTGGAACGGGGTCACATGGTCGAAACAGACAGACAAGGTTTGGTCGCTGGTTTTATTGGTCAAACGGCAATTAAAACGGCTGAAAAAATTGATGAAGCAATGGGCGGCGTTTTGTTTATTGATGAGGCTTACGCTTTGACGCAAGGCAGCGGTGGCTCTGGTGATTACGGAAACGAAGCGATACAAACGCTTTTGAAGCGAATGGAAGATCATCGAGGCGAGTTTTTCGTCTTCGTAGCTGGTTATCCGCAAAACATGGATAATTTTATGAAAGCCAATCCTGGTCTGCGTTCTCGCTTTGATAAAATTTTGAAATTCGAGGATTATGAGCCAGCTCAGTTGTTTGAAATTGCAACGTTAATGCTCAAAGACGAAAATATAGAAGCAGCGCCAGAAGCTGCGGAACATTTGAGTAATTATTTGACATTCCAATACAAATATCGAGATAAATATTTCGGTAATGCACGTATGGTTCGTAACGTTATTTCAGAAGCTGTTAAGAATCAAAACCTACGTTTGGCAACGCTTTTGGCGGAAGAACGCACGGCAGAAAAAGTCAATGAATTGACCTTAGCCGATGTCGAAATGTTTAAATTAAATACGGAAGACGGAGCGATTTTCATTCCAAAACAAATTCGATTTAGAAGTAATTAAATTGTATCGCTGTGCTGTTTTATTGTTCTTGTCGTTGAAACGTGCAGTTATTCTCGGTTTAAAGTGAATTTAATATATTTAGTTAAAACTTTGATTATCAACTGATTGGTGAATTTCGTGCCGACGCGCTGCACCTTAATTTTACTGAAATTGAGCCTTTTTTGTAGCGACTTTAGCTTATCAAATCAGTTGGTTCAACAAATAACGATATTCGACAGACGGCTTTAAATCGCCTGTCGAATATCGTTATTTATAGCGGAATATCTTGCGAATTATTTCAAACCGAAAACTGCTGATAAATTAAAAAATAGTGATGAAAATAAAATTTACCTACCTTTTTCTCTTTTTTTGTGCCTTTGCTTACGGACAAATTGAAGGATTTAATTATCAGCGAAACATTGAAAAACCAACAGATGATTGGCATAAAATTCTTTTGCCGAACGATTTTTTTGGTAAAATATCACCTAACTTTTCGGACATTAGAATTATCGGAATTACCGCAAATAATGACACGATTGAAGCACCGTATTTAGTACGATTCAAAGAAGAAAGTATTAAAAAGCAAAATATTAGTTTTGTAGCTTTGAATGTTTCACATAACGAAAAAGGATATTATTACACCTTTGAAATTCCGACAAACGAAGCGATTAATGAATTAAATTTTGAGTTTAATCAATCTAATTTTGATTGGCAAATTGACTTGGAAGCCAGTCAGAATCAACAGGAATGGTTCGTACTTTCAGAGAATCACCGCCTTGTTTCGATTCAAAATGAATGGACAAATTACCAATTCACAAAAATTATTTTTCCAGATGCAAAATATCGTTATTTACGATTATTAATAAAAAGTAAAATCGATCCAAAACTTGCAACGACGGAAATCGCACTCAAAAACGTTACAGAAGGAAACTACCAAAATTATCCACTTAAAAAATTAAAAATAAAAGAAGATAAAAAAATAAAACAAACGGAGTTTTTTGTGGATTTGGGTTTAGCAGTTCCTGTAAGTTCTTTAGATTTTGAGTTTAAAAACAGAGTCGATTATTACCGAAATATAAGCATTCAGTACGTTGCGGATAGTTTTAAAACTGATAACGGTTGGCAATATTCGTATAATACCCTGACTTCGGGAACATTGAGTTCGATTGAAAAAAACGAATTTCGCTTTACGAATACCGTTTTGCAAAAGCTGAAAATAACGATTGAAAATAATGATAACGCTCCTTTAGTTTTAGAAAAAATGACGGTAAAAGGTGCTGTTTATCAATTAGTTAGTCGTTTTTCAGAACCTGCCAATTATCATTTATATTATGGTAAACCGACCAGTCAAACGCCAAATTATGACATCAATCGTTTCGCTAATTCCATTCCTTCAAATTTAAAAAACCTAACGTTGGGTAATGAAATTACTTTTGAAAAAGTAATTGGAGAAACAACCAAACCTTTATTTGAAAATAAACTTTGGCTTTGGGCAATTATGGCTTTAATTATCGGAATTTTAGGTTGGTTTTCTTTGAAAATGATGAAATAAAAAATAAAATATTAAGATTTGGATAAAATTGAAATAAATACCAGAAACCTATGGAGTTTTTAAAAACCCCATAGGTTTCTTTATCCGCTTTTAAACCACTATCAGAATAGGCTTAGATTTCCACTTTTTCCCAGATACCGTTCACCAATCCTTCAATTGTTGTATCATTTATCCAACGGATTTTTTCGTAACGAAAACGAATCACCGTTTCACCATCTTGATTGAGTATTCCGTAACGCCCGTCTTTTTGAGCGTCAATAAAATCACCTCTGAAACGAATGCCTAAATCCGAGTATTCGCAGGGGATAACAAGCTTGCCGTTTGTTGAAATCATACCATAATAACTGCCTTTTTTGACTCGTGAAAGACCCCTTGAAAAGTACATGAACTCGTCATAAATCATTGGAATAATAGCCGCTCCTTCATTATTTAACAAGCCAAATTTACCATCTTTTTGAATCTTAAAACCGTACTCATCAATCGTCAAACCGTCGTAAAAAGCAGGTAAAATCATTGCACCTTTTTTAGTAAAAAGACCAATTTTATTATTTTTTTCAACTCTAAAAAAACCATTTAACGCATCTGTTCTATCATATTCAAACGGCACAACTACCTCAAAACGGCTATTCAATACGCCCCAAAAACCACCTTTGCTAACATTAATAAACCCGTCAGATTCACTAATTAAATTATCATATTCAAACGATAAAATTATTGTATTATCGAGATTAATCATTCCCCAATAATTACCTTTTTTTGCCAATGCTCGACCGTCAATAAAGCTATTCAAAACTTCGTATTCAAACGGAATTGCAATCTGATTTGCGGCATTGATATACCCCCATTTTCCACTTTTTTTGACCAAAGCCAAATCATTCAAATATGAAAATACTTTTTCGTATTCAATCGGAATCACGATTTTTCCATTTTTATTAATCATACCGAATTGCCCATCTTTTTGAACCGTCCAAAACTCATAATCTGAATAAATATACCTATCATAGATCGTTGGAATAATCACCTTACCGTCATAATTCACGATACCGTATTTTCCATTATTGCGAACACAGGCTAATTGTTTTTTGTTAAATTGAAATTTTTCTTGATAAATTGTTGGCAGAACTACGTTTCCACCTTTATAAATCATGCCCCAACGTTGGTTTTCTCGCACAATTGCCTTACCAAATTCGTCAAAAATAAAGTCATTTTCATAACGAATCGGCACAATCCATTTTCCATTTTTCTGTACTAAGCCATAATAATTATTCACTTTTATACGGCTAATTCCGTCATCAAGAACTACAATTTCATCTGCCCAACTTTCTAAAGTTACCGCAATTCGCTCTTGTCCATTTTTATCTAACCAACCGATTTTATCCTTATTTTGGAATCGAAATTCTAACTTGTTTTTATCAAAATCCTCAATAAAATCATTATTTAAAGGAATAACGACGATTTCATTTTTATTAATAAAACCCCATTTTCCTTCTTTTTTTGCTTTAATAATAAAATTATACTCGAATAATTCGTCATAAATCAATGAAATCAAAACATTTCCTTCGGCATCTAAATAACCGAATTTACCATCTTTTTTAGCCAATAAAGCTGCGGATCTAATGCGATAATCAGGCAATTCATAAACTAAATCCGTGATTTTTTTTCCGTTTTTATTCATAAAACCACACAAATTATTCTTACAAACAATCGCAATTCCATTTTTAAAACTCCCAGCTTCATCGAATTCCGCTTTAATTTCTAAATCCCCGTCATCATTAATATATCCCCATTTTTGGTTATTCGTTTTAATCGGTTTTAAGGTTTCGCTCAAGTTTTGCCAAGAAATATCCATTGGATAACTCCATAGTTTAACTTTTCCTTTACTATCGTAAATATAATTTTTATCGCCTTTTGTTAATAGGACATTTCGCCCAAACGGAATTGCTTTATCGTATTCAAACGGTAATTTTATTTCGCCATCATCTTTAATAATACTCACTTTTCCATCTTTTACGACTTGTGCAAAACCATTAGAAAAAGGTTTTAAATCGTCCACCACGGCATAAATTTTGGGCGAACCATCGGTTGCTTTAATTTCCCATTTTTCGTAATTTTTACCTGCAAAAAATTTTGTGTTTAATAAGGTAACTTCTTCATAAATTGGCTGTGCAATAATCGTAAAATGCTTATCGTACAACCCTTTTTTATTGTCTTTTTGCAATTCACCAAAACCCATTTTATTCATTGCATTAATATAATTATATTCAAAAGGTAGAATATTTTGACCATTTTCATCAAAGGCGGCATACATTTCATTATTTTTTACAATCAATCCGACAACGTCAATAAAACCCAATTCCAAATTAAAATCAGCCGTCGCTCGAACACGGTCATAAATCACGTCCAAAACCTTTTGACCGTCTTTATTAAAGTAACCAGAACGACTCGATTTTGTGACAATCGCTCCTCGATAAATAAAAACTTTGGGCTTCATGGAATTATTAATAATGCCAGTTTCTGTCAGAATAACTTTGCCAACTGGAGCGATTTTATCGTATTCTACCGGAATTAATTTATTTCCTTTTTCACTGATTAAACCAACAGAACCTCCCTGCCGAACCTCAATAATACCGGGTAGCTTTTGCTCCATTCTGTCATAAATAAAATCCGAAACCCGAATGCCATCTTTGTCAAAAATCGCCCATTTTCGTGCTTCCGATTCCACCGCAAACATACCAAAAGCGGACATTTTAATATCTTTATAAATCGGCTTCACGATAATTTCTTGACGAGCATCTTTTATTCCAAACTTTTCCTCTTGTTTATAGATTTGAAAAGGGCGTTGATATTGTGCAAAAGCAGTTGTAGCAATACTTATAAAAAAAATAGTAAAAATTATGTATTTCATATCAGTGATTATTATTAAAAAATAAATTTTTGTTATAAATATATTATGAAACAAAATTGCCGCTTTTTATTATTTCAAAAAACAACCTATTTCAATTTAAAATATTGATAATCAATATTTTATAATAAAAATATTTCAAATTATAAATATTTATAAACTGTAAAGTTACGTATCGTAAGGTATTAAGTGAAATGTGAATTATAAATTATTTTTCGGTCATCAGCAAGCGACAGGCGGTGGGCAACTTTTGCAATACCACTAAAGTTAAAGGTTTTTCAAAATATTACGCTGAAAATCCGCGACCCATATCTCGCAGTTTATCCCCCGTACCCTAAAAAACAACTTTTTCCATTTTTATCAACAAAATCAATTTGAAATCATTTAGTTTTGTGAATCGTCAAAACGAAAAGATTAATGACAAAGAAGAAAGAAGTAAAGGAGTTTATCAATCCGATTGATAAGGATAAAATAGCGGAAAATCCTGGTTTGTTACCTTATGCCCATACGGTTGGTGGTCCGGTTATTCGACCAATAGATGAAGGTCGAGTCAAAGGCAATGCGTTGGCGGCAATGGAGCAGCAAACCGATATGCAAATGGCTCAATTGTACAAACAAATGGAGCTTTTGGCAAGACAAGCAGAGGCGATAAAAAAACGGGTGGAAGTGTCGCAAATGGTTTATGAGGCAAAAATGAGTTTCGAGCCAAAAATCGGTTACACTTATTTTTTGTACCAACAAAAAGATGAAAAATGGATTGTTTCAATGGTTGCACCGCTTGAATGGGGAAGAAAAGGAATTCCTTTTGAAAGTTTTATCGCCGAAATTCGCCTACTTTCTGACCATACGTGGGAAGTCGTGGAAAGTTAAAAAATTGGGAATTGGCAGTGTATCACCAAAAAATCAGCCATAACAAAAACTAACGAAAAGCTCCGAAGTGGGCGACAGCAATATCAGGGCAACTACAAAAAAGTGTTCGTTTATAGTTCAATCTAACGAATCACAAATCACCAAAAAATGAAAAAAGGAAAACTCTATTTGATACCAACGACTTTGGGCGATGATGCTTTGCATACGATTCCGCCTTATGTCGTGGATATCATTCAAGAAATTGAAGAATATATTGCCGAACGAGCAAAAACGGCAAGGCGATTTTTGAAAGCGGCAGGCATTGATAAACCGTTAAATACGATTACCGTTCACGAATTAGATAAGCATGATGCGAAAAACAGCATTGAGGAATATTTACAAAATGCGTTGAAAGGTACCGACATTGGTTTATTGTCGGAAGCTGGTTGCCCTGGCGTTGCTGATCCTGGGGCGGAAGTCGTGGCGTTGGCACATCAATACGGAATTGAGGTCGTGCCGTTAGTTGGACCTTCCTCGATTTTGTTGGCGTTAATGGCTTCGGGTATGAATGGACAACAATTCACCTTTCACGGCTACCTGCCACCCAAAACACCTGACCGAACTCGTGCCTTAAAAAAGTTGGAACAGGCTGCGCCTCGAGTGACTTCGATTTTCATCGAAACGCCTTACCGAAATCAGCAAATGATTGAAACGATGCTTAATACATTGCAGCCGCATACTCGACTTTGTATTGGTGCAAATATTACTTTGACATCGGAATATATCGTGACCAAAACGATAGCGGAATGGCAGAAAACAACGATTCCAAATTTACACAAACAACCAACTATTTTTTTAATTGGTTGATTTTTCGTGGTTAGTAATCACCAAAAATCAATCAGCAATCACCAATAAATGAAAATCATATTCATGGGAACGCCAGATTTTGCTGTTCCCGCTTTAGATATTTTAGTAAGAAATGGTTACGATGTCGTTGGTGTAATTACGGCGACGGATAAATATGGTGGGCGAGGCAATAAGAAATTAATTGAATCAGCTGTGAAAAAGTATGCCGTAGCCAACAATTTGAACGTATTGCAACCGCCAAATTTGAAAAACCCAGATTTTTTGAAAACATTACAAGCACTAAACGCAGATTTACAAATTGTGGTGGCATTCCGAATGTTGCCAGTGGTGGTTTGGGATATGCCGCCTTTGGGAACGATGAATTTGCACGGTTCTTTATTGCCCAAATATCGTGGCGCTGCTCCTTTAAACTGGGCGGTGATTAATGGTGATACAGAAACGGGTGCGACGACTTTCTTTTTGAAACACGAAATTGATACTGGCGACCTTTTGATGACGACAAAAATTAATATTGGCACAGAAGAAAATGTAGGCGATATTCACGATAAATTAATGGTAGAAGGTGGAGCATTGGTTTTAAAATCAGTTCAAGCGATTGAAAGCGGTGATTATCAGCCGATTCCACAAGATGAAAGTTTGGTATCTTCCGCACCAAAAATCTTTAGTGAAACGTGTGAAATTAACTTCAACCAAGCGACTCAAAAAGTACATGATTTCATTCGTGGTTTAAGTCCGTATCCGACGGCTTGGACAATGCTTGATAATTTAAAATTAAAAATTTATACCGCAGAAAAGGATATTGAAAAACATGATTTTCCTGTTGGAAAATTTGTTTCAGACAACAAAAATTATTTAAAAATAACCACCAAAGATGGTTTTATTAATTTGTTAATAATTCAGCTTCAAGGGCGAAAACGAATGGATATTAAGTCTTTTTTGAATGGTTACAAGATTGATTAAATTGGGTTTTAATTCATAAATCTGTAATTTTTTTCGGCCTGATGTATAAAAGACAAAAAAAACAATAGTCGTTTCGTTATATTTGCGATATTAAATATATTTAGAATAATATAGTGAATAGATATATATGTTAATAAATAATCAACTTTTCGGTTTTCTATTAACATTAATTAACTTTGTTTATATAGATTTATTCTAGATAGTAATTGTTAACTTTATTAAAAAAAAAAATCTTTCATGAAATCACTTTACAAATTATTCGCAGTTTTATTTGTGTTTGCAAGTATCAACGCAAATGCACAAATCGAATTACTTGAGTTTGAGGTAAACGCTCCAAGTAATATTTCAGGTGTTTATGTTCATGGTGACGGTTTCGGAGCAACGACAGTTCCAAACGGTATCTTAACGGCAGATGTTGTCTGGGCTTATGACGACACAAATGATTCACTTTGCTGTGCAAACGTAAGCATGGATTTAACCGGAAAAATCGCGATGATTCGTCGTGGGGCTTGCGAATTCGGAACAAAGGCTTTATCAGCTGAAAATGCAGGTGCAGTAGCCTGTATTATTGTTAATAATGCTGCTGGTGCAGGTGCTATGGGAATGGGTGCAGGTGCAGTTGGTGCACAAGTAACGATTCCACTTATTTCTCTTTCTTTTGAAGATGGGGCTATTCTTGCTTCTGAAATTGATATGGGAAATGTGGTTACCGCAAGTTTTCAAACACCTCGTTTGTCTTCTGCTTTCGGTATTTATCACGCAAAAGTTCCACAAGAGCAAATATTTGAGATGGAGGACTTTGAATTGATAATATTCAACAGAGAAGCAATTACAGAAACGAATATTATTGCAAGTCTTTCTATCACAGATCCGAGTAACGCTGTGACCGTTCTGTATGATACATTAGGTACACTTACTTCATACTCAGGTGATACCTCATTCTTTGCAGGTACTTATACACCTTCTTTAGTAGGAGTCTATACTTTGGAATATACCGTAAGTTCAGATAGTAGCTATTTCAATAATGTACTCATTACAGAATCATTCGAAATAACAGATTATACTTTCAGTAATGATAACGACGATTTAGTTGGTGGACAAACTAATGGAAGTTGGGATGTTGATCTTCGTTATGATATCGGTAGCTTCTTCTATACAGGGCCTGATACTTCAATCGTTACACATACTACGTTTAGATTAGATAATCCTCAGGACATGCACGGAGCTACTTTCGAAGTAATTCTGTATAATGCGACTTTACCTGCTGGCACAGCTACTCCACAAAATTATGACGGTTATACCGCAATTGCACTTGGTCAAATAATCATTGATAGTACAATGATTACCTCAATCAATGATGATATACTTGTAGAATTGTCGTCACTTCAAGGATTGGATGATATAGATATATTACCTAATTTAGTGTATTTAATTAGCATACAACATAATGCTTTAAGTCACGCAAATGCTTCGGCTCTATGTCCAGCGTATGCCTTTACATCACCTACAGCTTACCAATTTTTGAATTCAGCGGTCTATACTGACAGGTTCTATAATGGTGGATGGGCTTCAGGAATCAATGCTTACCTTCGTTTACATTTGGATGGATATGTGATTCCTACTAATTCAGAAGAGGTAAAAGAAAGCATCAATAATGCTGTAATCAACGTATTTCCGAACCCTACAAGCGAATTCGTTACGGTTGATTTAGCTTTAGATGTTCTTTCGGAAGCTGTCAATATCACGATTATTGATGTTAGCGGTCGTGTCGTAGCTAATGAGAATTTTAGTAACGTTCAAAATGATAAATTGACTTTTGATGTTTCTAACTATGCTGAAGGAAGTTATTTCGTTCGCATTCAAACAGATAATGGCTTCAAAACGAAACAATTTATTGTAGTTAAGTCATTCTAAGAGATAAAATATTTTAAATTTATAAAAGAGTCCTAAAGCAGGTAAACTTCATTGTTTACCTGCTTTTTTTGTGTTCATTATTTATCCTCTCGTTCTCTTATCAAGTTTTCAATCTATAAAGCTCAGCACAATACAATCGATGTTATAGGATACAAGGGCAAACGCACCAAAATAGGGTTGTGATTTTTCGATTGATATTTTTGATTTTAGGTTAAACGTTAAACCACTATACATTTTTAATTGAACCCAAAAGTCGTATTCAATTGATTATTAGCACGTTATCTTTATTTACTTTGTGCCTTTGTGGTTCAAATTTTCATTTTGTATAGTAGTATGGTTAAAAGTATTGAAAAGCCTATACTCAACTTCTTTCAACATCTAAGATCAATTTGGTCTTGACTCTCCTACTGCTCGTCGGACAGATTCTGCTTATTTTCCGTCAAGCTGTGAATCCTGATTTCATATCGGGAGGGAATTATTTTTCTTTTCAATGACCAAATATTATCCTATTTCAATAAATTTAAATGCGAAAAAAAGATATTTATTTTATTGTATTTGTGATGTGACATGAGATTAAAATAGTTGGCAAAAAGGTAAACAATTAAATTTTTTTATTTTACGTTAACATTAATTAACTTTTTTTGTTTCGTGTTAATTTTAATTGACTTTTGTAGCATAAGTTCGTTCTGAACAGTAATTATTAACTTTATTAAAAAAAATATTTTCATGAAATTACTTTACAAATTGTTCGCAGTTTTATTTGTATTTGCTGCTGTCAATACTAACGCACAGCAATTAACAACACCAATGGATTTAAGAGTATCTGCACCCGCAAATATTGCAAGTTCATTCAATTACGGCTACCAAAGTGATTGGGGGCCAGTTACTTTATTAGAAACGATCTCAGGATCTCTGGTTTGGGGTTTTGATGGTACGGATTCTTTAGGATGTACGCCTATCACAACAGATTTAACAGGAAAAATCGCCTTGATTCGTCGTGGAGCTTGTAGTTTTTCTTTAAAAGCGTATCACGCTCAAGAAGCCGGTGCTATAGGTGCGATTATCTTAAATCACACGTACGACGCTGATGGTGGTGGAATCGTAAATATGTCAGGAGGTGATTCAGCGACTCTTGTGACAATACCTGCAGCGTTTTTAACTCGTGATGATGGTGATATTATCTTAGGAGAATTGGATAACGGTATAGCAGTAACGGCTGCATTCTTTATTCCTGTCATTGGTAATGTGAATACCATGTATCACTATTCAACACCTTCTGCTCAAATTAGAGTTTTAGATGAATTGAATATCACGGTTTATAACAACTCCAGTAATCCTGAAACAAACATTGTGGCAACGGTGGCGATTACTGATCCAGCTGGAAACATAACAACTTTGACAGAAAACGTAGCAACGATTGCTGCAAACACAGATACAATCGTCTCTTTTGCAGATTATACGCCTATTGATACAGGTCTTTATACCGCAGTATATACCGTAGTTGCGGATTCTGCAACATTCAATAATGAGTCAATTACTCAAAGTTTCAGAATTTCAGATGATACTTATGCTAACGATAACGGTGATTTAGTTGGTGGACGAACTAATGGAGGTTGGGATACTGACCTTCGTTTTGATATTGGTAATTTCTTCTATACAGGATCGGATACTTCAGTGGTTACACATGCTACGTTTAGATTAAATAATCCACAGGAAATGCACGGAGCTACTTTCGAGGTCATTCTATATGATGCAACTTTACCTGCTGGTTCAGCTACTCCACAAGATTATGACGGTTATACAGCAATTGCACTTGGTCAAGTAATCATTGATAGCACAATGATTACCTCAATCAATGATGATATCCTTGTAGAATTGTCGTCACTTCAAGGATTAAATAATGTAGAAATATTACCTAATTTATCGTATTTAATTAGCGTACAACATAATGCTTTAAGTCACGCAAATGCTTTGGCTCTATGTCCAGCATATGCCTTTACATCACCTACAGCTTACCAATTTTTGAATACAGCTGTTTATACTGATAGATTCTATAATGGTGGATTTTCTACAGGAGTCAATGCTTACCTTCGTTTATATTTAGAATTTGGTACTACCTCTTCAGAAGAGGTGAAAGAAAGCATCAGTAATGCTATAATCAACGTATTCCCGAATCCTACAAGCGAATTCGTTACAGTTGATGTCGCTTTAAATGATCTTTCGGAAGCGGTTAACATCATGATTATTGATATTAACGGTCGTGTAGTCGCTAATGAGAATTTTAGTAACATTCAAAATGATAAATTGACTTTCGATGTTTCTAACTATGCTGAAGGAAATTATTTCGTTCGCATTCAAACAGATAATGGCTTCGAAGTAAAACAATTTATTGTGGTTAAGACATTCTAAGACATAAAGTATTTTTAATTTATAAAAGAGTCATAAAGCAGGTAAACTTCATTGTTTACCTGCTTTTTTTATATCCACTATTTCATCTTCCCGTCCCCTTATCGAGTTTTCAATCTACAAAACTTGGAGCTATCCAGACGGCTATCATAATGATGTGAACATTGATACGATTTTAGCTTTTTTACAAATCCTTCAACGATAATTGAATCCGCTTTCGCTGAATATCCACACTCATCACTCGTGCTTCCACAGTTTGATTTAATTTCAAAACCTCATTAGGATTTTTAATATACCGATTCGCCATTTGCGAAAGGTGAATCAACCCATTTTCTTTGATACCAATATCCGTAAACGCACCAAAATTAGTAATATTCGTAATAATGCCACTGACAATCATACCTTCATGCAAGTCCGAAATAGAATTAATACCCGGCGTAAATGAGAAAGATTTTGCTTCGCCACGAGGATCAAGTCCTGGTTTATCCAATTCTTTAATAATATCTTTTAACGTAGGAATACCAACGGTTTTCGTAACGTATTTTTGTAAATCTATATTTTTTCTAAGAAAAGGATTGACAATCAAATCAGACACGGTACAACGTAAATCTTTCGCCATTTCCTCCACAATATGGTAAGATTCGGGATGAACGCCCGTATTATCCAAAGGGTTTTTAGCTGCTCGAATCCGTAAAAAACCTGCTGCTTGTTCAAATGCTTTAGCACCCAATCGAGGTACTTTTTTTAAGGCTTTTCGAGTTTTAAACGCTCCATTTTCTTCCCGATATTCCACGATATTTTGTGCCAACTTATCACCCAAACCCGAAATATACGTCAGCAAATGCTTACTTGCCGTATTCAAATTCACCCCAACGGAATTCACGCAAGATTCGACTGTCGTATCTAAATTTGATTTCAAAGCCGACTGATTTACGTCATGTTGATACTGCCCAACGCCAATAGATTTTGGGTCAATTTTGACCAATTCCGCCAACGGATCCATCAATCTGCGACCAATCGAAACCGCTCCTCGCACTGTCACATCATAATCTGGAAACTCCTCACGAGCCACATCGGAGGCCGAATAAATCGAAGCCCCAGCCTCATTTACAATAAATACCTCAACTGGTTTTTCAAAATTAATCCCCCGAACTAACGCTTCCGTTTCTCGTCCTGCCGTTCCATTACCAATTGCAAACGCTTCGATTTGATAGGTTTTCACCAATTCTTGCAGCTTTGCACTTGATTCTCTCATTTGTACTTGCGGCTGATGCGGATAAATTGCGGTATTGTACAAAAGCCTTCCATTTTCATTCAAACAGACCACTTTGCAACCCGTTCTGAAACCAGGATCAATCGCCAAAACTCGTTTTTCGCCCAAAGGCGAAGTCAATAACAATTGACGCAAATTTTCAACAAAAACCTTAATTGCTTCCTCATCTGCAACATCTTTCGCGAGGTTGCGAAATTCCGTTTCAATAGAAGCAGAAAGCAAGCGAGCATAAGCATCTTGAACCGCTAACTTCACTTGTTTTGCCGATTCGTTATGCGTTTTAACGTATAATTTTTCAATATTATAAATCACTTCTTCCTCATTTTCAGGAAAAATCGAAACCCGCAAAAACCCTTCCTCCTCTCCCCTACGCATCGCCAATAAACGGTGCGACGGAATATTTTTTAACGCCTCTTCATATTTAAAATAATCCTTATATTTTTCTGCTTCTGCATCTTTTCCTCTCGCCACTTTTGAGCGAATTATCGCCTGACGACCAAACTGAAAACGCACTTTATTCCGCACTTCCGCGTCTTCATTCACCTGCTCTGCAATAATATCTCTCGCCCCCTGCAACGCCTCTTCTATATTTTCAACCTCATCCGTCACAAACCTTTGAGCTTCTCGACTAATCGAAATATCTTTTTGTTCCAATAAAAAAGTCGCTAAAGGCTCCAAACCTTTCTCTCTCGCAATCGAAGCACGAGTTTTACGTTTGCGTTTATACGGCAAATATAAATCCTCTAATACAGTCATATTATACGTTTCCGCAATTTGCTTACGCAAATCCTCGGTCAGTTTACCCTGTTCTTCAATGGATTTTAAAATACTTTCCCGACGTTTATCAATCTCTTGTAGCTTCGCCAATTGCGTTTTAATATCACCAATTTGCACCTCGTCCAAACTCCCCGTCATTTCCTTACGGTAACGGCTAATAAACGGAACAGTTGCCCCTTCAGATAATAGTTCTATCGTATTTTTGACCGAATGTTTTGAAATATTTAACTCCTTCGCAATCAGCGAAATGTATGTATTTATCATATTTTATAAATTGATTTTAACTCAGATATTTAGACACAAAGGTATCAAGGTTTTAACCGTTTTGACGATTAAAACAGTAATCATTTCGGCTAAATTCACACCAAAAAGTGATTACTTATTTTACCTTTCAAGTTGGCAAAAATAGTAAATTTTTTAAATCTTAGCGTATTGTTTTTTTTGAGTTTAATCGAAATAAATTTGTAGAAATGGGATTCGTTTTTAAAAGAATAATTTTTTGATAAATTTTTTAAAAGCAATGAATATTCATATCAAGGAAAAAAAAGAACCATTTTCGATTACCATCGCTACATCACCCAGCGGCGAAATAAAATAATCATCTACCACTACCCCACTCGCCAACTCAACCGTATGGTGTTTCATCGAAAACCATTTCGAGGGCGAAACGTTTTTTTCCGATAAGATTTTCTATTTTTTTATTTGTCTTTTTTTATTTAAAAGGTAAAAGTAGAGAGATTTTGAAATTAATCAAGATTATGAACCTAATTCAACAAACAATTTCAAATACTTTCTTTCGATTCCTCAATCAACCTTTCAAAATCAGTAATCAAAGATTGATAAGAAATTAGATATTGACGAGTTCAAGGTGCTGACAAAGTATTTATTGACGGTTTGCCAAACGAAATGGAAATTGAAGAACCGATTGAAGAATTGTTGAAAATTTTATAACGTCTTAAGGTTAAATTTTGACTTTAAAAATTCTAATTACTCTTGTCCATTTTTTATTAGATTTCCATTCGTATTGTTGTCTATTATCAATTTCTGCAAAAACATTAAACTCATCTTTATTTGAAAAAGAATTCATAAACTGATTTAGTCTATTCGTTTTCGAATCGTTAATATAAGGACTAACACAGACAAAATAGTTTATCCCTTTAAAAGTATCGTTAATTAAGTCAAGTAAATTATTTAATGAAAAATCATATATATCAAGTATATTAGAAAATAAATGAATATTGGTTCTTTCTTCAAAATTATTGAAATATACCTTTTTTAAACCATCTAAATCAGTGTTGATTGTTTTTAACTCTACATTTGGGTTGTATTTTAAAACATGAAGTGCACCTCTTTTTAAAGCAATTTCAGACGGTTCTATCAATGTAACATCTTTTGCGTTATTCTTGTAACCTTTTGCAGTCATATATTCTAATAAACAAATAGAAGCTAATGCTTGTCCACAACCCCAATCAATAATAGAGATATTATCTTTAAAAATATCTGACAGTAAAAAGTCAAAAGCACTCATCATTTTATGATAATGCATATTCCCATAACTATGAATATAACTATATAATTGTTTTTCTTCTTTTAGAATTTCAACACCTCTTCCCAATGTATAAAAAACATTATCGTCATTTAAATCATAAAACGCTCTGCTACATAAATTTCTAATTACTTGAAAATTAGGTTCAACTGATTTTAAAGAGTTCTTATAATCTGTTTGATTTTCAATCAAAAAGGTATCACCTATATAATGACGATAATGCTTCTTCTCACTTAGAAAATTATCAAGTAAAGTTTGAATAGTATTATAAGTTTCTTCGTTTGCTTGAACATTGTATGCCAAAGCATTTGTTATCAACGGATGATTTAAAAAAGGATAGTTTTGTTGATTACTTTTAGAGGATAGTAAATCTTTTATTTCAAGAACACTACTTTGGTTATTTTGCCCGAAGTTATAAACAACCGCAGAATAATAATTTAATAATGTTATAATAATCGTACTTGAATTATCTTCTTCTTCTAAAGATTCATTTAACTTATCTAAAATATCATCTAATCTTAATTTATAATCATATATGGTTTTAATATTAATGAGATAAAGTGATGCAGCTTGTACCCTATGACTTATTTTACAATCCGTTTTTTGTAAAATTCTATATAATCGTTGAAATGACATAAGGAAACCAAAGCGTTCTGAAATTTCTAAAAGCAATGCTACAAATATCTGAATTTCGGTAATCTTGAAATCTAACTTTTTAATAATTTTTAAATGCTGACTAATGTACGTTTCTAACCGTTTTCTTTCTTGTTTTAAATCATTATAATTTGTTGTTAGTAATAAGTCATAAACAGAATTTAACTCATTCTTTAAAAAGTCTGTTAAAGTATCTATTGTAGTTGAATTAGAAATTAGTTTATCTATGACATTCATAAAAGTTTATTTTGTTGAGCATCAAGAATCTTTGGAATTACATCAAACTGCGTTTTTTTACTAATAATCTTTTTACCCAAACCTACTTTTTGAGCTTCTTTTTTTAAATCGGGTATGGATAATTTACAAAGTTTAATTAATGCTTTTTCTCGCTCAGTGTTCGGATTGTTTTGTTTTTTCGATATAACTTTGGGCTTTAAAGTTTTTTTAGCTTCTTCAAATAATAAAACACCAATTTCTCTAAATAAACGAACAGGAATCTGGTGATACTTTCTTCGAACAATTAATAAGTAATTTTCATATACTTCTGGTAAATCGGGAATTCTCTCTGTTAAAATAATCGTTTGATCTAAAATATCATAAGTTTCATAACCTTGTACCGATTTATTTTTCTGTTTGAAACACCAATTATCTAAATAATCAAAATTTAAGCTACCAGTTTTTTCATTAAAAGTATATTGATAAACACTTTCTATCGTATAATAATCCAATTGATTATCTAATTTGAACTTTATAGTAGCGATAAAATTCTGTGTCTTATAATAATTTCTAAAGACTTCATATCCTTTATTTATTCCAAAGGCCAAAGCAATTCCTTGTAACCCTTTTACATCTCTTTTAAACTTTCTTTGACTAAAATCAGAGAAAAAAGTATCTAAATTCATTCTTGTATTATCGCCATAAGATGCTAAAATTGCCAATAACTGAACGGTAGGATTTGTTATTTTATCTAATGAAAATGTACCATAACTTTTTTCTAAAACTACATTTCTTTTATTTGCTATTTCTGTTACATCATCATTTGTAATCTGACTAAAAATCAATTCCTTAATGTCGCTTAATTTCTTTTCTTCCTTATCTAAAATTAACCATTCAAAAGGTTTCACATCATAATTAATATCTTGATTTTTTAATTCATCACGAATAAAAGTATTAATCAAGGACAAAGCTCCAAAATAATTGAAGGCTTCATATTTAAAGTTAGCCGTAGCAAACTTCATTAAGGCAACACCTCCTAATATTTTATCGAAAAATATAAGTTTACTCTTCCAATCTATTGTTTTTTTAGGTACTTTAATATTCTCAAGTTCTATACAGTCAATTACACTTTCTTCTTTGACTACTTCTACAAGATGATTAGGTAAAAATGCAGCACCTTCATTGATATTAAACAGAGTAATTTTACTTTGGCTATTTTTAGTAAAAATAACTCTTTTCACTCTTGAAATAGGCAAAGGTTGTTCTAACAATTGAAAGTTATCACTAATCGAAGTAATTTTCTCATTAGAAGTTAAAACTACCTCTAAAGCACAATTCGTTTCAGATGTAAATTCAGATTTTGAACATAGAATATAATCAGAAAATCTATTTTGTAAATCTTCTCCCCGATTATTCAAGTATTTTACAGGACAAATACAACCTTTACGAAAATAGTGCGCAAGATTTTTTGATAAAATTGGTACGTAATATATGTTGTTCATAATTATTATTCAATTTCGTAAGTACTTCGATTTCCAATTTTAGGATTTGATTTACATAATAAAAACAAGTTCGTTTTTGTACGTGTGAACGCTACGTAATAATCTTTTCTTGTAATTGGAAAATCTTTATCAATAAAGAAATTAAAACTATTAAAACTTGGTATGATAACAGTATCAAACTCTATACCCTTAGCCGATTTAAATGTTGTTATATGTACGTTACTTAGAGTTTGAAAAGATGGCATCTTATTATGATACTTTGAAAAATCTTGATTGTCATCAAGTGTTTTTTTTATCATATCATAGTATTTTTCAACCCAATTTTTAGTTGGAACAAGAATACCGATATTATGTGTATCTTTTGCGAATCTATTAATAATTTTTATAATTTCATCGACTTCTTTTTCATTGAAATTAGTCCAACCCACTTCTTTTAATATCGGTTTTAAACCTGTTTTACGAGCATCATTAATCGTAGTTTGTGGAATTAAAATTTCAGAAAAAACTGACTTCGTAAATTCTAAAATTTCCTTAGAATTTCTAAAGTTTTTTTGAAGTGTATATTCTTCGTTGTTAGGAAAAAGGTCTGAAAGTTCCTCAGGAGTACAACCTGCTTCATATAAACTTTGGGCGTTATCAGCTCCGTAAGAAACCTCATTTGTATATCTTTTTAAGTCTTTATAGTTTTTAATACTAACATCTTGACCTTCATCAATTATAATCTCTTCATATTGCGTTTTGGATTTGTTCAACCATTTATAGGTTCTGCTAACTCGCTTTCCTGCATCCTCGTTCCTTTCCTCTGCTGTCTGTTTTAAGTAATATTCCAATGTTTTGGTGTAGGTTAATAACAAACTATTTTTCAGTCCAGCTTCATGATTTCTAATATGTCGATAAAGACAAACTACGCTTTTTCCAGTTCCAGGTCCACCAGATAAAGCTAAAGGTTCTTCTTCATCTAATGCTGCTTGTTGGTGAATTGTCAAATCTGTGATAACAGGTAAATTGAAATAATACGGCATCTTATTTTATGACTCTAAAGGTTAAATTAATTCTTTTATCTACTTGTTTTTTTGTTTTAGGTACTTGATGTTTCCAATAATGTTGTAATTCTCCCATCATTACTAACAAACTTCCATGTTCTAACTGAATAGAAATTTTCTCTTTTGTTTCTTTGTGTTTGAGCTGAAATGTACGTGTTGCTCCAAGGTTTACAGAAGCTATTGTAGGATTCTTACCAAGTTCTTTTTCTGCGTCTGTATGCCACGATATTGAATCATTCCCATTCCTGTATAAATTCAATAGTACACTATTAAAGATAACATCGCATTTAGGTTCAATTTTTTGTCTTATTTGCAATAATTCTTCCGACCATTCATTTGGGTTCAAAGTAATTCCCGAAAAAGTATAAGGTTTATCACTATCACCGTACCATGATGTTAAACGAGGAAATTTTAAAACCTTGCCATACATATTCATCTCTTCTTGTTTCCATTCAATTGTATTAAGAAGAATATCAAGATATTTATCACTTTCTTTTTTATTGAAAAAATTAGGGATATATAAGTAATTTCCATTAGTTATATCAATAACTTTAATTTCATCTAAATCCGCACTAAAAAAACTTAATTGTTTCATAAAAATCAAATTTTAATTTAGATAAAGATATTTAAATTATTAGATTGGTACTAAATTATAGTGAACTATTTTCTGTTTTCCCCTGAAAAATCAACAACCCAAGCTCTTTCGAATCTTCAAACAAATCTTCTTTGAAAATTCCCCCAAATCCGCACTTTCAAAATCCGTTTTCAATTGCTGAAAAGTAAAAATATCAAAACTCCAAAGTCTTTAAATAATCATCAGGTAAAAAAACGGGAATAATTGATTTGGAATAACTTAGCGACCATATTTTTTTGAGAGCTCATCCGTTAAAATTTCTTTCGTATTAATTGGTTCGTTGATTTTTATAATTCCTCTCAATCGTTGTACACGAGGTGACAAGGTTTCGGGTTTTATTGGTTCTCTATTCCTTGAAATTAATTTAAAATAATTTTCCACAAGGTCAGATAGAGGTTGTCGTTTTTCCTTTGCGTAAGCCTTTGCCGTATTGATGACTTCCTTTTCTATAGTTAATGTTAATTTCGTATTCATCTTAAATTATTTTTATTAAAGTATAAAACAAATACGATTTTTTGTTCTAAAGTGTTCCTTTATGAAATAAAAAAATCCGTGTAACCCGTGAAAATCCGCCTGCCCCGAGAACTCGGTGGTATCGAAATCCTACAAAACCAACATCCCAACATCTCTCAATCCCTCAAATAATTCCCCTTCAAAAACTTCCTCAAAATCACCCAAATCTCCACTTTCAAAATCCGTTTTCATTTCCTTAAAAGTATAAGGTTTATCCGATTTAACATCGGCTTTCGCCAATATC
>Ga0136554_1000170_pt1 | contig 25738 bp, 24 predicted proteins | sample AntRauTorckE5431_FD_104637 | JGI IMG/M metagenome (GOLD analysis project Ga0136554, IMG submission 104637) | Saline lake microbial communities from Rauer Islands, Antarctica - Metagenome Torckler E5 #431 | ecosystem: Environmental > Aquatic > Non-marine Saline and Alkaline > Saline | place...
AGGCGCTTGCCGAAGAACTAACGAGTGCCTGGGGTGAGCCCAGATCCCCTGCGCCTTTTGGAAACGCTGCATTAGACCTTCTAATGCAACGCGGCCCAAGGCTGCAGGATGATTCCAGCCTCCCCGAAGCAGACACAAACAACTATCTGCCAGCTCTAATAACTGCCGTTGAATCCATGAACCACACCACCATGGCGGTTCAAGGACCTCCAGGAACTGGAAAAACCTACCTGGCATCCAGGCTGACCGAGTACCTTATTGGCAAAGGAAAGAGCGTCGCTATAACGGCAAACTCTCACGCAGCGATTGATAACGTGCTCTCCGGCTGCGTTGAAGCCGGTGTTGACAAGAGCCAGATTTTCAAAGTGAAGAAAAACGAGACCGATAAAGACGGTGGCTGGCAAACCAGCACCGACCCCAGGAAAGTTCAGAAGATGCTGGAAGCATCGACCGGACCAAAGATCTTTGGTGGAACGAGTTTCTCGATGAGCAATAAGGGCATGCGCGCATTTCACTACGACTACCTGATTATTGATGAAGCAGCCCAGTTCTCGCTCATGGATACGTTGGCAGCATCTGGAATCGCGGACAACATAATCCTGTTCGGCGACCCTCAGCAGTTGGCGCAGGTGGTGCAGGCTATCCACCCCGGTGGCGTTGCCAACTCAGCACTTGGTCACTACATGGGAGAACATGAACTTCTGCCCAAAGACATGGGCTACTTTGTAGAGCTCACAAGAAGACTGCATCCGAAGATCAACGAACCGGTATCTTGGCTCTCCTATGAGAACAAACTAAATTCTCACCCTGACACCGACAAGCACATTATCAAAGGCATTGCCCCGGGTCTCTATAAAGTTCCAATCAACCACAAGGGCAATTCAACCTTTAGTGACCAAGAGGTGACCAAGGTTATGGAGCTAGTTGAGAAGCACATCGATGAGGTTGGTCCAGAAGAGATCCTCATCGTGGCACCATTCAACGCCCAGGTAAATGCCATTCGTAAAGCCCTTGATCAAGCCGGTCATGAAGAAGTCGCCGTTGGCACAGTAGATAAATTCCAAGGCCAAGAAGGCCTTGTCGTGATCTATAGCTTCGCATCAAGCTCATCCCAAGATGCCCCAAGGGGAATTGGATTCCTATTGGAGCGCAACAGAATGAACGTTGCAATCAGTAGAGCAAAGAGCGTCTGCTACCTGGTCTACTCGACCAACCTTCCCAAAGCAGTCTTTAGCTCAATAGAAGACGTGAAGGGTATTAGCAGGTTGGCTGGGCTGTTGGGGATGGCGAAAGATCTGCCCTAGGCCCCAAAGTACTCGTATGCAGAGACTAAACAGATCAAAAATCGTTCAGCCCCCAGTGATTGCCCGTTCGGGAAATCGTTCAGTTCACCTAAGTGCCATAGGTCTTTTGCTCTTGTCGCTTTTCCTCTAAACCTCTCGATGTCTTCAATCGCTTGACTCGCAAACCTCGGGTCAAATTCGTAAACTGACAACTCTGCTTCAGGCCCCAGAGAACAAATCCATGACAAGTATTCGGGGAAACTCTCCATACAATCCCATAGTGCGATTGCGTACTCAACAGCCCAGGGCTGCACATCATGAGTCGCGCTACCCTCCAGAACAGCCATTACTGTCTTCAGGCTCTTATCGAGCAGATCATCTTTTACCAAACGAATGAGACAGGAGTCATATATTTTCCCGGAGGGAACCATAAACCCTTTGAACCAAGAGCCCTCCACCCGACTCCAATATTCCTCTTGCTCTTCGCCCTGATCCAAGGATGCAATTCGGTACGTCATGGAGTGTGCAAGACCGGCGTCTCCCCTCACATGAATCTCGAGCTCTTCAAATAGCTCACCTTGGGATTCATCTAAGCCCTCCAGGAATTCTGCAAACGCTAATCCGGCTTCATCCGATAACGCAAAGCCGTATTTCGGAGAGATCTCGACTTTTGACACAGCTCGTTTCTCGGTCGATTGAGTGAGAGCCGCACTATTTCCCCATCGGTGCGCACCTTCACCATTCGCTCTTGAGCTGAATGACCCTGCGTTCCCAGTGATAAACCAACCGTGCGACCATGAATCATATTGGAACCAGCCCAAAGTGCCTTCATTTCGGACATGAACCAAAACTTTTGCTTGGCTCAAATCCAAAGATTCTCTTTGCATCTGCAGACCCAGTTCATCCAGCAAATGCGCCCACCCGGAATATCTATCAAGTTCAAGACAGTAGGCATTCTCCTCATCAAGTCTTGACGAGACTGGGCCTCCATCTCTTCCTGAGTCTTTTTTGGAAAAGGAATCTGAGGCATGATGGATCAGGTGCAAAGGATCCCAACCGCCAAAAAGCATTTTTGACGCTAGGGGAGAAAATGAGCTCTCTAAATTTCTCTTTTGATCTTGATACCACGTCTGAATTCTTTGGCCATCTATCGAGCCTTGTGCTCCAGAACCCGTCGTCGGCAATGAGTTGGTGATTTCAAAGACAAACTGCCCAAGGAATATTTCTAGCGCGAATAAATCAGAATCAAAAATGTTTCGAAGGTAATCAAGGATCGGATGAATCCCAATTGGGTACTCAGCTTCTCTCCATCTTCTCAAGCCCTTCGCAGGCTCCCTCCACCCGAGGCCAAGACAAAGCAAGTGAATCGCCCCAGACCAGAGGGCGACCGCCTGATCATGACTATGCCGATTCTCCTTATCGATTTTAAAGAGGAATTTGGTCTCATAGTTTTTCCAAAAAAAGGAAACCATGCAGGTCCAAGCGTATTCATCACCCCAAAACTTTTTGTATTCCTCATGGTTCAGATTCTCAGGGGATAGCCTTAACCCAATACCCAGAAAAAAACTCTCAGACAATGTTCCCCTTTGATTTTTTGAGCTCCTAGCTCCAAATCAACTATTGCACGTTCGGAGCTGGGCATCAAAAAAATTCAGATATGCAAAGATAATCTGCGAACAGGACTCCAAACGCCCAGTAGTTCCTCAAGCCTCGGATCCCCAATCGCAGAGACCTCAGAATCCCGATCAACCCCGTGGAAAGTTCCAAGATGCTTATTGCTCTTGCTAGCTCATATGTCAGGCCTTCAAGATCTAATTTGCCTGAAGCAAAGGTAATGTCGTCTTTGCCGGGGAATAGAAAACCAAAAAGAAACCTCAACTTTTTGACATTGAGATTAGTGATGTGAAGCTTCGATGGAACCAGACAGCCAGAGACTGGATCAATTCCCCGACATCACATTTAGAAGTAGGTTCCATCCGCACCTTCCAAGGCTACGATCTCAACTATGCAGGCGTGATTAACGGTAATGACTTAGGTTATGACCCCGTCTCAAAGAAGCTAGTTTTCAGAAGAGATCAGTACTTTGACGTCAAAGGTAAAGAGAACAATGATCGTTTAGGAACCAAATACACAGATGCAATCCTTTTGGGCTTGGTTTCTAACATCTACAAAGTTCTCATGACCAGGGGGATCAAGGGAACTTTTATTTACGTCTGCGACCCTAACCTTCGAGAGACCCTATCAAACGCCAAATAAAAATGAGCCAAAAAAGCCCGTCTCTCCTGTTTTGAGCTCACAAAGCTCTAGAACTTCCGAGAACAAAATTCCGATTTTGCGTGAAGAATAACATTACTAACTTGTGATGCCTCATCTGGGCTTGTTCGGTATTACCATAGTAGCGTGGACGAAAATGAGAGTGTACCAAATGTCATTAGTGTCGCTGAGGCGGCACAAGAGCTGAGACTTACTCATCAGCACGTTCGAAACTTGCTCTCCAAGGGAGATCTAGTAGGTCGAAAAATCTCAGGGGCTTGGGTTCTGGATTCAAGCTCAGTTGAAAAATTGGCTCAAGCTCGAGGCTCCACAGTTCAGGCGCCTCCAAAGTCAAAAGCCAACAGAGACTGGAGAGTTCTGAGCTTCTTTTCAGGAGCTATGGGGCTGGATATTGGACTTGAACTTGCTGGGATGAGCACCATTTTGGCCTGTGAATCTGATAAATGGTCGCGGGAGACAATCAAAAGAAATCGACCTGATATTCCAGTCCTTGGAGATATATGGAACTACGACGCGGATGCTGTTCGTCTCGCTGCGGGTCTGAATGAGAGTGATGAAATTGACGTAGTTGCAGGAGGCCCCCCTTGTCAAGCTTTCAGTACTGCAGGCAATAGAAGGGGGTTCGAAGACAAGAGGGGCAACGTTTTTTTACATTTTATAGACTTGGCTATGAGCCTAAAGCCAAGATACTTGGTTCTCGAAAACGTCCGTGGACTGCTATCAGCTTCTCTCCGACACAGGCCGATTCTTCTGAGGAGCGGTGAGCATCCTCCACTTACGAAGGAGGAGCTTCCAGGCGGTGCGCTCCGGTACATCGTCGAGAAAATTAAAGGTCAAGGTTATGGCGTTTCTTTTAATTTATACAATTCCGCCAACTACGGTGCACCGCAAATAAGGGAGAGAGTCGTAATGATCTGCAGCAGAGACGGTTCTGCTGTTCCTTACCTGCCTCCGACGCATTCGTCAGATCCGGACTTCGGCCTGCAACCCTGGGTCACCTTTAGAGAAGCGTCCTCGGGGCTAGAGGAGAGTCAAAGCCACAGTCTGAAATTCCCCGACAGCAGACTGAAGTACTTCAGGCTCCTTACATCTGGACAGTATTGGAAGCATCTTCCTAACCATTTGCAAAAGGAGGCCCTGGGGAACTCGTATTATTCAGGGGGTGGGAAAACGGGGTTCCTAAGGAGGCTTGACTGGGATAAACCCGCCCCCACCTTAGTAACCCACCCCGCAATGCCTGCTACTGACCTCTGCCACCCCCTCAAACTTAGGCCTCTATCTATTGAGGAGTACAAGCGGATTCAGGCTTTTCCCGACGAATGGGACATTCTCGGACCTCTTTTGCAGCAGTATAAGCAAGTCGGGAACGCCGTGCCTGTTCCTCTAGGAGAAGCCGTGGGAAGGCAGATAATTGCCCACTCACAGGGAGTGCCTGGCTCACCCCCAAGCGGATTTAAGTTGTCTCGTTACAAGAAAACATCTGATGCCGAGTTTCTGGGAATTCCAGAAACTCTACTTTGGTAGGTTGACTAGGTAATTTAGTGCAAAATTCTTGAACTCAATCTCGCTCAATTTCTTTACTGCCATTGAGTCGGGAAACAAGTCCCACCTTGTTACACCAGTCTTAGATTTGGATCGAAACCATTTTGATATTTTCGTCCCATTCCTCACTGAGGCACTTGAGGAGTTTTCTGAATTATCCCGATTCTTCACTTGAAGCAACTGGCGTTCACCATTTTTAAGTGGCCCAACAAAATCAATCTTTTTTATCGAAGACCCGGAGCACCAGATCCAACCAAGTGGCTCCAGAACCGTGGCTAGGTACCTCTCAAGAAGCTCGCCAGTGGCATTTTCCGCAATCATGGAAAGCGAGTGCACTTCCCCGGCGGACTCAAGTAACTCGGCCCCCACTTTAAAGTAATCTTTTAATATCAAGGATATAAGAGGGTCCGGTACAGTGTCTGCTTGGGAGTAGTGCCTCGGGACTCTGCCCTCCAGGAAACGACTACCCCAATGATTCCAATACTCATCTGATCCAAAATCTAGCTTCTTCCGAACGCTGTTTAAATCTGGATTATCCTGCAGTAAATCGGCCACTACTCCCATAGAAACTGCTAATTCCGGGCTAAGTGCGGTGAAGATGGCGTCTCTTCTATTCATGCTTTCCCCTTTCGCATTTATCGCGTAATCTACAACAGGATTTAGCTCAAGCAAACAAATCGCGACTAGAGAGTGGGCAGATCAAACTAAAGACCTGCAGAAATTCGGTAATGACTCTGATTAGTCCAAGCAAGAGTCATGGCCAAAGAAGATTATGTCACTTTCTTTGCACTTATCCGCCGACGCTGTAAAAGCCCGAATCATCATCCTTGCTGGCACAAGGCAGCATTTGTCCTTTGGCTCGGTAGGCCGGGCGCGAAGAGCCCCTTGTCAACTCCGTGGGACCGCTAACTTGTATGTGAAGGAGAATTGCCTCTGGAGCGAAACTAATCTCATTCTCGAGTGCATGTAGGGATTCGAAATGCAGCCCAACTGCATCGTGAGTCTTCAGCTGCACAACTTGGCCGTTGTGTTTGACTTCCAGGGTCTCCAGGTCTGTAAGTTCAATCTCGATTCCTTTTTATGCCTACCAATAAATCCGGAGAGCTACTCAACTCGTTCAAACCCAAAGAACGCCAAAACATCATCAGCATTTAGGGTCAACGAGAGCCTGATGCCTCGGCAGTAAAGGTGCCAGAGTGGTCACGCCATTTTACTGAAACATGGCATCGAGCTCTTGGTGTCGTCCTCCCCCGAATGATTACCAAGATCGGGTGCAAGCAAATACCTAGAGGTGACAATAAAGACAATGAGCCCCACTCCCGCAACCCATAGCAGGTTGCCCCTGGGAGAAATATAAAAAGCAAGCCCAGCAACCAACAAGGTGGTTGCAATTGTCCCCACTCTTCACATCCCGTGAAACGAGGTTACATAGCGTTTCTGCAGGTGATTCTCAATGGCAACAGCCTTCGCATTGCCTGCAACATCCAAAGCTGCATAACCAACACTCATAAAGAAAAGCCCCGCCACCAAAACTAGCGGTGTGACGCTCAAACCCATGATTGCCCCCCCCCACCGGAACCACAACATGAGCGACGAAGAAAACCGGTCTTGCACCGAACCTGTGAATATCCCTGACTGACAGCCGAGCACTCAGCACTTCTCCTGTGGAGCTTAAAATGAGAACCAAACCAAACCGAGTGTCAGATAACTCATTTGCCGTTTTTTTAACTCAGGTGTCTTAGGAGCCAACGCCATAGAGACAACACCCATCTCAAAGAACTGCAACCAAAGGGCATTGCGTGCTCTGGTTGCAAAGAGAGTGTTCGCAGTTGAAAGATTAGTTGCTTTTGAGCCAGTGAGACCTTGCAGACCAGCCAACCCGCGACCACTCCATTACCTTCGTTTAGACCCCTTCGCTGGCAACACATATTCTTTTGTTACTGCGTCGCTCAAGTAGCTTGTGTAAAGATCAGGGTGCTCAGTGACAAATTTCGCTGAGTCAAATTCCTTACGAATTATATGGAACCGCTTCCAAGTGCAGACTTCTTCAATTCCTGGGGCTTGGCCGCAAGCGACTTTGATTCGCGAGGCTGCCAATGCGATATCCCAATCCAGTAATCCGGCAAGCCTCGCACTAGCAAGGATCGACTCTCCCAAATCAGTAATTGACCTCGAGGCAATTGCCTCTGCAACCATACTTTCCACGGCTGCGATTTCGCCGGAAAGAGTTTCGCCTAAAAGCGCTGAGAAATCCGCTTTTACTTTCAGCAGGAATCGACCCTCCCATTTACTTTCCTCTAACAAGAACTCGTCATAAATGTCCGGATAGTTCTCTGCGAATTCGGCTTCCTGAAATTTTGGTTTGAACTTGCGCAGCTGAACTTCTGCCGACCCACCGACGTCTTCTCCCTTTTTCCGAGCATCTTCTAAAAAGCTTTTGATATCAAAGTCCGTTTTCTCGAGAGTCTTTAGCAGCTTCTTTGACAGCGCAAGGCTGTTTGCTTCCTTCAGAATTTCATCAGTGGCAGGTATCAGCTCTCCAGTCGATGGGAGCATTGCCAAACGTTCGGCTTCATGCAAGACCGGGATGAGCGACTCAGCCTCGAGTGCAAGCTCCCGAGAGCTTGTTATTGCCTCAGAAAGTTCCCGATCCGTCTCAAAACGAAACCACTCTCCCCCAACCCGAAATTTTGCAAACCTTCTGTGGAGCTGAGCTTCGACCATGGAAACCGCCTCGGTCGCAGTGACGTGACCCTCTGGAATAGTCAGCTGCCTTGGGTTTCCAGTCTGGTGTTCGAGGAGCCTCTCTTGGCTGACCCTGGGTGACGCAACAAGTCCAATCTTCACAAATGGCGTTAATGATTTTGACCCTGATTGGAACTCACGCACAAAGTAAATCTCGCCACTCTTATAACTCAAAACGTCCCCCAACTTTATTTACTAATATCTAACCTATGCATAAGAGCCCGGCTTGGCCAGCAGCGAAACCACTTAGGTTCTCAATACCTTAGTTAGTGCTCCATGCGGCGCATGACCTGTTTGAAGTCAAACTTGGGTGGCTTGCTGATTGCCTGAAAATTTGCATCAATAAATTCTTTGGCTGTAAGCATCTTGTTTCCAATTCGAAACTGCGCAATAAGACCCGGCGATACGTCTCCAAATAGTGCAGTGTAGATAACTGGATCAGCTGCAGACGCCAACCAGTTTTCATACTCTGAGGTCATTTTGATTCCCTGCCAAAAACCGAAAAAGAACTGCTCTTCAACCTCGTCGAAACGCAGCGACACCAATCCGATTGGTGGCACCACTCTAGCTCTGTCTTGGATGATCCAGACAGTTGGCATAAGCGGAGCGCTCAATTGCCACTCGTCACCGGACCAATCACAATTCGAGCAACCAATGTCAGGGCTATTTGGCTCGATTATGCATCCGCCAATAATGACGTCCTTGCTTTTCAGAGCCTCTTTTGTTGGGTAGCCATAAAGAATAGGAAGGAAGTTCCAACCACAAACTGGGCAGCTCTTAAGCTTTGTCTCGTTCAACTGGACTCCTTGTAATCGAGTTCAAGAATTATTACATGGGGGTGTGACATGTTGGAGATTGCCATTCGTCAATCGCAAGCAAGTAGAAGTGCTATTTTTCCAAGAGTTCCTCAACTGGGCGACTTCCAGCAACCGAATGTTCTCCTGCAGACCATAGCTTCTTGAGAAGGGCGGCGCGAAACTCCTAATGGTCGGCCATCTCGTGATTCTTAGGAGTGTCAAAATCGATGTCAGCGGTACCGTCAGACGCTATTCCACCCATGTTGGCAAGCACATAGTATTCGTCTCTATAACAAACTTCTTCTTCGTCAGGCTCGATGACATAGTCGGCTTCGCCAAATGCCTCCGCCGACAAACCAGGGCGACTCTCCTTGTAAAAATCTAGTTTGGAAAAAGTCTCGACATCCAGATGACCATGCCGATCCATAAATCTTGCGATTTGCGCTTTTATTTGCTCATCGAAATCTCGTGCTGAATCATCATCGTCCCTAGCTGCCTCGCTTGCTAGGAAGATTATTTGCTGCCCAGGTGTCCCAACCAGGCACGCTCTCATCATCCATCCTTTGTTCAAAATAATTCAGAGTGTCCTTGAGATTCGCTTGAAAAATCCAGCCAGTTCTGTCGGGCAGGCCCAAATAAAAATGGATGCCTGCTGTCTGCGTATCTAGCATTTGGTAACGAAATGCTTCAGCTCCGGCGGAATACAGGAAGTCTGACATCAGGAACATGTGCAAACAACCACCACAGATTAGACAGAATACCCGCCCTGGCATGGCATGGCATGGATGAGATTTCAGGATATTCTTCGTATTCCTCCAGTTCTCCCCAAATTCCATCGGCCCAAAGAGCTGCTTGCGCAATTTCGTAATGTGCTGAGGCTACGGCGAATGCAAGTGGCTGAGTAGTTTCTTGGTACCCGAGATGGTTCCAACCGGTCATGTTAAACCCGCGCTCTTGCTTCTTCCCGCGATTAGAGCCCTTGCGCTATTCAGGCCAACAGGAGTGCCACCGCGCTTCTCTTCTTTTCTCCAAGCTAGCCCTCTTTTTACTTCTGAGACAACTGACTTAGGAATTGTGTACATACGGTCATTAGCCGATAAAACTCTGATGTCTAGTTCGGTGATAGCGGCTCTAGCCAACACTGCCGAAGGGGCCCTCGGGCTCGGCAACCGAGGCCTCCCACTGCGCCGCGGCAATAAGAGTTTCGGCTTGGTCAATAGTGACAACAGTGTTTGACAGAGCTTCTACAACAACAGCTCTTTCGTCATCGGTGTAAAGTAAACGATTCGGGTAGTTACCAACGTAAGTAATTATTATTAGTCGTCTTGCTCCGTCTTATAGGGCTGGATGGTTTCTAGGGCGACTTTCTCACCTTCAGCCAGCATGCCATCGTAAACCTCTACGAATTCTTCTTTTATCGTAATGGTTTCAAAACCATCCCATTGTAGGATTTGCTCCCAAGTGGGGCTCCCCCATTGACCGTCAACTCGAAGAACGTCACCAGTTTCTTCTGTATTCTGAAAAATGCCAACGACTTCTCCATCATCCGATACAAGGGCGTATGTAAAAATTTTTGCGTCAATGCTTGCGTAAAAAATGCCTCTCTCTTTGCGACTTTCGTCCTTATAGAACTGGTCTTTAACAGACCTATACTCTAAGAAAGTTTCATTTGCGTACTTTTGCTCGTCTTTAATAAGTTCCTCTAAGTACGGGCTTGAGTAGATAGCGCCTTCCATAGGAAATAAGTTGGTATAAGGACCAGAGTTATATGAAGCAAAAATAGCCCAATCCTCTGGAGTTTTTGGCAGTTCCTCTAGGGTTAGGCCGTTCTCTAGGTTCTCGAGCCTGCTACGGTTGAATACAGAGTCAATCTCTGCGTTATCCTCTGCCACCACGTAGACAGCCTCAAACTCGCCTGCAACTATCGAAAGAACATAGTTATAGTCTTCTCGTTTCCCTGAATACATTCTGAATGTTTGAAAGTCCATTGTGCTTTTCCTGCCCTTGTAGTGATTTTGTCGGTGCTGATTCCTCTTAGTGCATTTAGACGCGAAATAATCACCCTAAATACCTCTGGTCGTATCTTCGAGTCGTCTACTCTTTCAAAATACTGTATAGCCTGTTGAAATGTAAGGTCTAGCAAGTCTTTATAAGCCATCCCTCCAATTGCGAATGCTCAATCATTGTTAAGTTAGCCCAAGTTGCGACCACTAGTACCGAGGAGGAACTTTTCCGCTGAATCAGGGGCGCCTCTTGCTCCATTATTTAGAACTCCAACGTAACCGTGGTCAATTGGGAATAGGTCGATTTGCTCATACTCGTTACTCTCAACACCAAAAATCGTCACCCTTTGCTGCGAAAAAGTTTTGACTGTGTCCGTCACTGTTAGCGATCAGGCATCCATCACTGCAACTTTAATGAGGCCCAACATACTTATTAAACCAACTCGATCATCAGCTCGGGCTGCATAAAAAACCATTGCTACCATTTGACTCCTCCTGCTCAGCTTCCGTCAGAAGCGAACGGCGAAATGCAGTGAATAAAACTTGAGCTAGCATCGCGAAAGCGCTTCAAGAGGCTTAATCAGCCCTGGGTTTCCATGGCCGTCAACCCGAGACCCGCGGTCGACTTTGTCGAAAAATTGAGCGCGCTGCCCGCTATGGCGATCTAAATCAAGTTTTACATGGAGCCTGTGACAACACCATCGAGGAGTAAGCGCGCCAATAATCTTCGCGGGCTGAGTTTTGAACACTGTTCCTATTTGACAAGGTTTAGCACTCACGGGTTCCCCAGTGTTTAATAAAATTATTGACTGAACAGCCAACTCTGAGCCAAAAAGTAAAGACCGGCGAATTCTTGAGCGCACGTCTATCTTGCATCTTCGCCAAAAAAATGACTACAACTGATCGGCCCCTAAAGCTGACCGAATTTGTTTTGCAAGCTGGCTTAACACGGGAACAGCAACACTGTTACCCAAGTGTCGATACACCCTTGAACGAGACGTGGGAAGAACGAAATTGCGCGGAAATCCCATTGCCGCAAGGCACTCATGACGGCTCAGTAGCCTCAAACCTGTCGGTCCGTCTTGCACGAACGTGCCGGTCCATCTCTGTATTTTGTAGTAGCTCGAAACGAGGGTCTTGATAGGGCCATGCCAGTCTTCTTTGATTACTTGGGGGCGCCCATCCTGCAATTTATAAATATAACTCTGCTGAAGATGAGGAGTGATTTCATATCCTTCGGCGCCCCATTCGACGAACGGGGCGAAATCCGAGGGTTCCTCTGTTGGGCTAGGGAACTCAAATCTCTGCGAAGCCAGTGGGTCAGAAAACCCAACAACATAGACTCTTAATCTTTTCTGAGGAACTCCAAAATGTGAGCTATCGAGGACAGCATACGACGTTGTGTAGCCCAGTTGGTTGAGTGTGCGTTGGATCGTAGTCCATGTAGATCCGCCATTATTAGTCAAGAGCCCTTTTACGTTTTCCAAAAGAAAAGCTTGTGGCCTTTTATCGTTCAGGATTCGAGCAATTTCGTAAAACAAAGTGCCTTGGGTTTCGTGCTCAAAACCCTGCTGCAAACCTATTCCGGAGAATGGCTGGCATGGAAAACCCGCTACAAGAATATCGAAGTTTGGAATTTCTTTCGACGCTATAGATGAGATATCTCCTCTAGGAAGTTCGTTGAAGTTTGCTTCGTAGGTGAGTTGAGCGAAGTGATCCCACTCGCTTGAAAAGACACATTCGAAATTCTCACTCTCAAAAGCGAGCCTGGTTCCACCCACGCCCGCAAACAGGTCAATGAACCTCAGAGTCATTCTCTCTCTGCGTGTCCAAAAACATCGACGTCTTTAGTTTTGAACTTGTTGCAATTTGAGCTCCCGAGGATTGTTGGAATCTGCGATAAATAGCCTCGCCTGTCTGAAAGCCGTTGATCTCTGATCTGAGCTTGTTGTAATCGCTGGCCGGAAACCCGAGCGCTGCAAGATCATCTTTTTCGGGATTAGTGACCCGAAAAAGACACCATTGGGTAATTAAATTTCTGTAATCTTCGTCGGTTTGTTTGAATTCAGACATCCCTTGAGTGGCAAGCAATAAACCGTGCCCAAAACTGCGCCCTTCCCTCAACAACTTATTTATAGCCCCCAGATCAAGAGGGATTATGTTGTGGGCCTCATCCACAAAAACAAGTTGGTTGAGTCTTTGGATATTTAGTTTGGCATTGTAATCACCAGCTGCACTGTAGCTCGAATACATGTTCTGGACTAAAGCGTCCAGCACCACGCTCACTGCAAATTTAGAAAGCAATGGATCGCCAAAGGCCTTTAGCGGGGCGAAATTTATAATTTGACGCTTACCGGTCGCAAAAAACTCATCAAGGTTATTTGCCTCCTCTGTCTTCTCTGCAAACAATTCGATCAGCTCCACGGAATCAAAGAGTGAGCTCACAACATCTGGTCTCTTAGCCTCATTGTCATAGCATTTCTTGATCAGACTCATGGGCGGGAATGGCCGATTCTTTTCGTCTGCAATTTCGTAAGCTTTTCTAATTGCTTTAGTCAGGTGGCTGGATTGGAGTAGACCCATCTGGGGCGACATTTTTTTGAGCATGCCCTTGAAAGAAGAAGCCTTCGCACCTATTGCCAAATCCCTTTTGCCCTTGAAATTCGCGATTTCAGATTCGGTGATCTGCCAGAAATTCAGTCGAAGATTAGTGGCAGGAATGGCCGTAAAACCCCCGGCTGCCCGAAACCCTTCTTCCTCTTCTTGGTCAAGACTGAAGTCTCCCTTGTAGTCTAAAATTAGGATTCCAGGTTTTGGCCAAGGGTCCTGATGTCCAGTTGCTAGGTCATATAAAACTCGCTTCATGAGCTGTGTTTTTCCTGCGCCAGAAACACCGATTACCCCTAACTGAGGGAGGACGCTCTTGTCGCTCGGGTGGAAATAATGACTATTTCCCTCATCGTCAACGCCCATCTTCGCAGACAAGCCTGGCAATAGATTCGAGCCTCCTGGAGAGGGTTCTGGGGTGGTTTCTGGTTCTGGGGTGGTTTCTGGTTCTGGGGTGGTTTCTGGTTCTGGGGTGGTTTCTGGTTCTGGGGTGGGTGCGCTTGCGCCTACGCCTACGCCTACGCCTACGCCTGCGCTAAACGCTATTTTTTTCCAGGCCCCGTGCAAGTCGACTAAAAGTTCGTCGTCGAAGACCATATCGACTGGCGCTATCAAAACGTTGACTTGCTTCAGGGTTGCCGCATCTTCAGTGGCCTCGGCTCGAAATTGGTTCCCGCCACCAGAGGCGACCAGGCCAGTAAAATAGTTTACTATTGGAGTCCCCAGTTCGATATTTATTTGTCCAGCGGTGATTCGTTGCATCGTCTTCGCTACCAAATCGTGTGACGCTGTCTTTCTTGGCGAGAGTTTCCTCGCGGTGTCCACAAGGGCCGCTAGATTCGTAAGCCACAATGCCCTGTCTCCCTTAGACGTGGATGGGCTTTTAAGATCCTCGAAGGTCTTTACTACCTCTTCCAGCAAAGCTTGAGACTGAAGTACCTGCTCTTTTGCCTCGTCAAGCTTTTTGGAATTTACCCCAATTTGATTTGTTGCGGTGTTGTCGTCGATCCCGTACATCTTCACTTCTATGGGGATGAAACGTAAAGTGTCCTCAGTCACCTCGACCGCGAGAAGATCTGCCCTTCGCTTATTAGGCAAGTTTTTTGAGTTCGTTGCCAGAGTTCTCAGGAAGTCGTCACAGGCATCCACGGGAAGAACTAACAGGTTTCTGTTTTTTTCAAGATTTTCCAACACTTTATAAGCCGCGTAAAATCCGATAGCACCTGTCGTGTGAGTTCCCCCCATTGAGAGAAGGCCGGCTAAGCCCATTCCACGCGCACCGAGTGTCTCGAGAATATTTTTGGACTTCTTAGTCGCCATCTCTGCAGACAGATTTAGGCCTCGCAGCTTGGACTCCAGCTGAATTTTGAATGAGGTTGGAACTCTCGCTATCGTCATGAAGGCTCGTTCACTGACGGTGGGATTCGTTTTTGACTGGTCAAGGAAAGGAGGCTTCCACTCCCAAAGCATCTGGTTTGGTCCAGAGCTAGACGCAAGCAAGGCAGCCACACTTGACGGACTCAGCAGCCCCTCCCCGCTAACAGTCCAATCCGCTGTTCCGTCAGCTAATGCTGGCTTATTCAAGCTACTCGAAATTATTCTGCCGTAGCTTCGAGCCTCAACAACATCGACAGCATTTCTGAATTCAGCCCAACCCGAGCAAGCATCAAGGCGAGGAACGAGAGACGTTACTCCGCGACTTTGGCCATCAATATCCGCAATTGCAGCAAACCGGCGGAAAGGAATCTCCGCAGTTGTGCCTAGATTTGGGATGTTTTTATCTTCAATTCTTACTTGCACACCTGGGTCCTGCAGCAGTCGAATTTGGCACCTCGGTGATGCTTGAGCGGTTGACTGATAGCGCCTCCAGCTAAAAGGGCGGGGGCTAAGGCTTGCGGCAGTTTCTAGGATTCGTTCACGCGGAAATTCCCCGAGTCTTGAAAGAGAGTCTAAAACGTGGATGCCTCCTGGAAGATCCAAAGGATCTCGTCCGATGCTGACTGCGATGTTGTGAATTGCTTCGTCGAGCTCGGTGAGGCGGGAAGACTTGGAGCCTTGGCTGGAAGCAAGGTCTATAACAAGACTTGAAAATTGAGGATTTACTCTTCGATAGCTTTTGACTGCCGAAACTGCAGAAGATGAGTTCAGCCCCGTCGAAGAGCTACCTGGCGCGTTAAAGCCACCTATGTTGTTGGGTCCAACAACCCCCTGTGCCGCGCTGTGGATTGGAACTAGCATTGACCACCCGAGGAACTGAAACTCAGTTCCATGGTCCGTGGGGACTGCCAACATAGAAGTACCCGCGTGAGGTGCAGGGCCAATCATCGGAAAATTCCAGCCCTCCACTATTCCCGAAAGAAGCCTGGCTTTCTGAGCATCCCACAGTCCAAATTCCACGCTTGCTAGCCAGGCGAGTCTCAAGGGGTGAAGAGGGCTCAACATTACCCCTGAGCAAAGCATCGTTCCTGCGTTCCATATCGATGTCGAAAATGGATAGGATGCCCAAAATATTTCATTGGCACTGAAGTCATCTTTGGCCGACAGAACCATGGCTTCATAGGCAACCAGCATTCTATTCAAGGCATCGCCATCGGAAAAGAGGTAGCTCCAACTAGTTTTCGACGGCCATACTGGGGCTTTGCCAGCCTGAGACATGAGTTGCTTCCCGAGACCCAGGTCGCGCACGGAATCAATGAAGTTAGAAACTTGGCTAGAGCTAATAAATTGAGGGTCGATTTCAAACCCGATATTAGTGAGCACCTGACCAACTTCACGGCCACAAAGCACTCCCGGTGGAAGACTTGAATTGAAAGAGTCGCTCGAACCCAAAGGGAAGTTTTCCTCTACAGCGATGTGAAACAGACAACTCATCCATTCTTCGTTTGAGATGTTCTTAGCGATCAGATCTTCAAATTGACCTCGAATCGAATTGGCGTTTTCTAACGAGGGCGGGATCGGAGGCAAAACCTCCTTGGAGATAGCGGCGATTATCGGAGAATGAGTGCCATTGGACTGAGATTCCTTAAAGAGCTGAATAGTGTTCTCACCAGACTGAATCTGAACTTGTTCGGATATGGAAACAACCTCGGTCAAGAATCGACTGTCCACCGAGCGAGGGAATGGCTGGCTCTGATCGAAGAAGGCTTCTTCCCCTTTTACGATTATTCCCAAAGACGCTATGTCTGAGTCGATGCCAACAGACAGTAAGCCTGGGCTAAACTCCTCTGCGACGAACTTCGGCGAGGGCTTAGATGCGTCGAAGTATGCCAAATAGCTACTTTCCGTCCACCCGTTAGCCAGCAACAATTGCGTCCTGCCGGTTGGTTGCAATTGTCTACTCAAAGAATCACTCGGCAGCAGCTCGTAACTCATAACTGTTTTAGCAACAAAGTCGTCCTTGAGTTTACTTTCTAGGGACGGACTTGCCTCGAGATAACCCACGATTGATACTCCAGACAAGTCGAACATGATTTCCTCGGTGACCCATTCACATCCCTCCTCCGAGACATCAAAGGTGAACGACGCAGCTGGCTCATGCTCAGTTTGGGCGTCGTCTATAAATCTGAGCTGTACTTGGAGTTTCTCTGACCTCACAGAGTCTCCGAATTTGCCGAATCCAACAATAAAAGGTTGCTGCGTAAATATATTTCGACGGACACCTAGAGGCCCTAACTCCGACAGCTCCACAGTTTTTATCCCCTGCGACTTGCTCGCCGACCTAGGATTTAGAAGATCGCCTAACGGGTATTGTCCAAGAGAGCCCTGATGAATGATCGATTCTGCAACCAATTGAAGAAATGAGACCGGCGAATCCCCTTTTGATGTGAATGCCTCGTGATATGAGTCAAGATTGAGCTCCAAGAGAACCCTGCCTGGTATTTCAAAATCATTCAGTCGATTCGCGATAAATTGCGAGGACTTTGAGATCTCCCCCTCAGACGACCACCAGTCGTTATATGCTCGGAGAATGTCCTTTGCTGCTGCCGAAGGACTGCCAATTAACTCTTGAGCTCCATGTGTTGGCTCTGGCAGGCCAAAAGAAGGGTAAATCGAAAATTCCAATCGATCACAGCCCGTCAAAGACCCCACCTTAGCTATCCTCTCGAATGAAGCTTCTGCAAACTCGAACCAAAGTACGTTCCAAGGCTTTATGGAGTTAGTGGAGTCCATTTCAAGAATTTCGGACAACAAAGTTAGTGCGTGAGACAGCCTTTTCTGGCAAAGCGCCCAGTCTGAACCTCCGTGAGCGAATCGAATGTCTGACCGAATTATTGAAACTGCGGCCTCAGATACTGCCTCCAGGTTCAAGTGTGAGCCCTCAGCCTTTGGAAAGCCGCCCTTAATCAAAACCTTGGAGGCGTTTGAGATCGATTCGATTCTCGAAGGGCCATTCAACACAAGAAAACGTCGCTCACCTTCTGCGTCACAACGGAAATTGACCAGTTCGAATTCAGAATTTACAAAAGCTGTGCTTTCTGGAGCTTGAAATCCAGCCAAGAATGCCACCGCTTCAGGTGACCCGTCCTCACGCTGGACTAACTTGTTTGTCAGCTCCACTATATCTGCCGCAAAATCCGCACTCAGACCGGATGGAAATTCTAGCCGCCAAGTTTTTGGGGACGCAGAATTGACAATTGCTCTTGCGAGCACTTCCCTAAAAAAAGTTGTCACTATATCTCCTAAAACGCAGTGTCGATCTTGAGGCCGATGTCTGAATCCGCAGATCCTCTGGCCAAGCCGGCCTTTTCCAGGTCACCGACAAGTTCGCCGTTCGGAGGGTTCAAACCCATAGAGTTCAGTTCAAAAAGTAAAGAGCCAAGATTTATAGACCCCTGAGGGCGGGCGCTGGACAGGCTAACTACAGCCGCAAGCCATTCTGTTCCTGGATCTGGAACTCTAAAACGAGCGCTTTTCAAGCTGAGAAGGCCGAAGTGATCAGCCCCTTCTCCAAATTCTTTTCTTATGTTAAGTGAGTAGGAGACTGCCTCAACCGTAGAACTGTGCCGCTGGGTTGGAAGATTCTTAGCAGCAACCAGTTTTTTGATAAAGTTCGGATTTTTTCTCAGCTGCAAAAATCCATCTGCTGCCGAGGAGTTCTCAATCCCAGCTTCTGTAATGTACTTACGCAAAACGTCTCTAATTTCACTTCCTGTTCTAATTTTTTTATCCATACTTCCCTTGACTCCGCGTAGCGAAATTGGAAGATCCTCCGGCTGCCAAGGGATCAGCTCCACTGCGCCCATTTGTTCAATTGCTGAGTTCGCATTTTTGCCAGAAACGATGGCGTCGGCAAGAGCGTGGTACCAGGTTGCTTCCCATAGATATGTCATACCAAAGGCTGTTCTAAGAACTGAGTTAGCCCAGTCTGTCCAGATTCTTGGGGGAAGTGCGTCAATCCAATCTTCATTCGTGAGGTTTGTCCAAGCTCTATTAAACCAGCCCATTGGGGTCTGAGAGATGAAATTAGGGTTCTCTAAACCTATAGCCCAAAATGGGCCCGCTTCTTCTCTCTTTTCCTTGAGAGTGCGGGGACCAAACCCGTGTGTCGAGTCGAGAGCAGAATCTAAGGCCTTGAGTTGTGGACTTTGTTCCATGAGCCTTGAAGAGGCACTCAGCCATCTTTCCGCAACGGATTCATTGGCATCACCGCCGCCCAGCTTCCAAATTTGCTCAAACATTCCTGCAAAATTTGACGAAGTACCTTTCATGCCCCGAACGGTCTGAAGTAAGGCCAGGCTCGGTGTCATGGGGCTCACAGCAAATGAATCGGACTTTACTGAAGTAGTCCCGATGACCCCCGACAAGATGGCGCTGACGAAATCGTCAGATAGCCCGAGGGAACTAAGACGTGACTGCCCCGGCACCGAAAATCCGGACTCTTGGAGTTTTAGAGGGAAGTCTGAAGACAAAGATGTCAGCCTTTCCCAGCTGAATTCAACCTTCGAGCTCCCTTTACCCGAGACCGCAACTGAGTCCGCTTGCCGCCGCAGCCGCCTGAACTTTCGGCGAGCATCCGACGGCACGCCTGCTACCGTGAACATTCTCTCAGCAATTGAACTGATAAAGATCTCTGGCGAGGTAGGGTACTCCGGGCGATTGAGCTTGGGAAACAAGTCATTCATCTCTAGATTATTCACTTGCGGCTCCCACGAAGGCATCGTACGAAGTTCCCCCTACCACCAAGCGGAAGGCTCCAGTTTTGGATTTTCTAAGAGCTGCCAACTTTGTTCCTCTTACCCTGTCGAGTCTTGGGTTGACAAAACTACTCTGATCGGTCACTCCATGAGTCATCCCAGAGGATGACAGCACCTCTCTCAACAGTGAATAGTCAACACGAATTCTTCCAATTTCGAAACCTAGCTCCTGAAGCGTCAGAAACAAATCGGGGCCAGCTTTCAATGTTTCCAGAGAAACGTTGTCAAGGCTGACAGCAAGCTTTGGATTTGCTATTGACTGGACATCTAGTGGCGCGAGCTTTGATTCCAGGAGGGGTATGAGTGATGGAGAATCGGCATCTGAAGATGTCATTCTTGGCTTGAAGAGGGAATTAAATTTTCCGAATAAGCCGCCTGCGCCTGGTATCGCTGGTGACGCCTCCCAAAGTAAAAGCCAAGTGCTGGCCTCATCCTCACCCGCACCTGAGCCACAGTAAGTACCCAACATTCGCACTAGGTGCCTTGCGTAGGCTGACGTTAGCTGCGTAGCGCGCTCTTCCAAAATGTATCCGGCAGCTAATAGGGATCGATAACTCGAGTCCAAATTATGGTCGAAGGCCGAGAGAGAATCCACAAAATCAGTGAGTCCTTGCTCTCGAGCTAGTTGCAAAATTGTCTTGTCATTCTCAACGGATTGAAGGCTATCGGTCAAGATTTCTAAAGTTGTTCTTTCTCCTAGTTTGAAATTTTGCCCAAGCGTAGGTTCAGGACTGCCCCCCAAGATCGGATCGACTGCGTGTAAAAATCTTAAAGACGGATCTTGCGGACTCGAGGAGAAGGCGCTAAACAGCGATGCTGGTGACCTGTAGGACGCCCCAAGAAGCTGCACCTCGAAAGAGTCCGAGTCCGAAAGTTTTTTGTCCAATTTTTCTATGGAGGTTTGCAATGTCTCAATAGAGGCCTCGTCAACGAGAGGGCCAAAAATGTAGCGAGTTAGTAATGACCAAAATGCTCGATAATTGAGCTTCGTGCCAGAATTTATCTCCGCAATTCTAAGTAATTGAAGCAAACCCGCTATGTGCCCTGGGTTCCCGAGGCTGTCGGCATTGGCTGCTATTGGACCGCTGGGATCAACATTGAAGTCTGACACAAGAGTGGCGGATGATATCGTTGCAGCGACCTTCACCAATAGGTTACCTAGAGGTGACTCCAGTCGGTATTGATACTGGTCCTCGCTGGTGATAGAGCCAAGTTGTTGATTCGTGGCCTTTACCCCATCCCACCCCAGATCATTTATCTCAACTTTTACAGAACTCTCCAAGAGTGAACAAACATCCATGTAAATCGCTGCCACGATCCTGACGCAGCCAGATTCGCCTGTAATCCTCGCAATTTTCAGATAGTCCGTGCTAGCAAGCACATCAAAGCCTTCAAGTTCTTCAGTCATATTTGTTTGGGCGAGCCAGGTCAACACTTGATCCTGTGAGGAAGTTTCTCGCGAAAAAGCGCCATTCAGCTCGTCTGCAAATACGCCTCTGTTAGCGCAAACCAGGAGATGGCTATCTTCAGCTTGAGCTCTAAGCATGTCTCGAATCAAAGAGTCAGATCCGTCAGGCCTCTTTATGGACGCATCATTTACAAAAATGATGCCCCTGCCGATTGGGGCGTTCATTGAGCGCAGATTCGAAATTCCCTGCGAAGGAAATTCGTGCCCTAGAGACCTAATGAGCTTTTTTGCGAAGGTTGACTTTCCAGATCCCGGGCCACCGACCAGGAAAAAGGACACTGGGACTCCAGTGCTCGAATTGACTTCAGAGCTGAATAGCGTTGCCACCTTTTCCAAGCCAGGACTCCAGTCTCCTAAGAACTCATCCGGGAGAGATTGACTTGTTGGAGATTCCGCGGAAAGGCTACCTCCGTAAGATCGCGCCCACATCGCTCCTATGAGCTCTTGAGCCTTGGTTCGCAAGGGAGCTGAGGGTTCTGGATTGACGGTATCAACACTCGTTACGGTGGCCGGCTGGCGGGCTTCGCCTTTCAGGAAACTTCGGAGCACATCGGGCAGTGCCGCTTCGCTGATTGAGCTCAAGTTCAAGAGTCCGACTCTTCCTCTCGCTTCTGACCAAATCACCATCAGCAATTCTCTGGGGCCAAAATCTTCTTTCATCCCTGGCAATCGGATGCGTGCGGGTAAGTCCAAGTTGTTTGGGCGATAAATCGACGACTCTGATTCAGAAAAGTTGCCATCGGGCAAAAGTGTTGAGGTCCCAAAATGGGAAGAATTCGTTTGACCGGGAGGCATCTGTGACACATTGAGTCCGATGTTCTCCATGATAAATAGTTTTGAATCGGCATCAAGGTCTATCTCTGTCGATACGTTTTCACCCAACCTGTAGAGAAAGAAGGATTGCGTAGCACCAGTGACGACTTGCATTTTTGTAGCCTCAAAATCAGAAATAACCAATTGTCTTGACATTTCTAAGCGCTCTCCTCAAGCTAAAACTATAAACCCTAGGACAACCATAGAGGTGAGCGGTGACTTTTTCATCCGGAAAATTTGTTAGATATGACGACTTGCCGATGGCGGACTTGCTTCCTGGACAGATTTATGAATCTGGCCCGGGAAAGGGTTTGACCCATGAGCCGCTGAGCCAGCTGCTCAGGGTTGGAAACAGCGGCGGTTTCCGGTGGCGAGGCAGAAGGGAAGAATCTCCATTCGTTGTTCTAACATCCACATCCAATGAAGAGCAATGGATGGACACCTTGACTGGTCGTACTTTGGAGTATTTCGGTGACAAAAAAGGGGCAAGCGAAAAAGGAATTACAGAGACGAGGGGTGGGAACAAGATCCTTAAGCGTAACTTCGAGCTCGCATACGGATCCGCGCGAGATCGGGCCCGTACACAAGTTTTCCTTTTCTTTTCAAGAGTCCAGCCGAGAAGCTGGCGCTTTGAGGGGTTAGCCCTCCCGGGTGCCAGAGGGCTTGATCAAACCCAAGCTTTGAAAATCGTGCAGAACAGGACGAACGAGGAAGGTGACTTTGAAAACTATTTGGCAACTTTTACCGTTGTGAAACCAAAGATTATTAAGCGAACTGACTTAGAGACCTGGTCTCCTCGTTCAGCAGGAACTCCATCAGGCCCGACTGAATGGGAACTTTGGGTTGAAAATCCCGAGTGGTGGCCGTCATAGGTCATTGACATTGGTTCAAGAGCGTAATTTACCAGAACAATCTGCAGCGAGCTAAAGGGGTTGGCTTAGCTCTCTAATGCTTCGATGTTACCTCTCGCTCATTCTGAGGAGATAAAACTAACTGAGTCCCGCCTAACTGTGTTCATGCAGCATACCAGCTTCCTCGATTAGCTCTTTGGGCATCGTGAAGAGCGGGTAGAGGTGAATCACATCTTGGGTGTGATCAAACGACTAGCGAATGTCGTGAGCTTGGCTGGCTAAGCAATGGCCGAAGTAGGCGTTCTCATTCACTTGCTTACCATCCTCTTGATTCTCGCCGGTGGAGTAAGCAGTCCACTAATAGGCGACCGGCTTTTCATAGAGGTACGCCTTGTTTGCCTGCAACGTGGTTCAGAGTTTTCCAAGCTTGAAGTTTGCGGTGCGGGTCTTGTATTTGGATGAGGCTCTTGAAAGTAACCATCCGATTGTTCTGACCGAATAGAACATCACCTTTGAGATAAGAGGAAAGCATCTCGACATCGTCATAGTCGGAAAACCCGACTGCCACAAGATACCCCGTGACGATTTCCTGAAACCGTGGCTCCACAACTGCGTTTATGAGTCCGCGCTTAGTTGAAATAAGAACTGTCATGCCTAAATATGCCCTTACCTTTGAGATGTTGAACTGTTGCTTTTTAGCACAGAGGCCGCCAACTCATAATCTGACCAAAGATAGCTAACCTCCGCACCAAGGAACCTGTATTTGGTTGAAAGTGACTAAGGAGCAGAAACAACCTCCACGGCAACAACTTTGTTAGTCAGTGACGTTGCACATGGTGCAAGCACCCATCGCTACTTGCAAGGTAGGCATTGTCGAAGCGGTTTTCTAGCTCGTCCTAGAGCATCATCTTTCCCATTGAAATCCCTACTCCATCGTGGGACTCGCGGCAGCTGATGGACGCGTGCCCCCCCCCCAAAAAAAACCGAACATTGCTGCCTCGAGGTTACTTTTAGAACTAACGGTGACGAAGAACAAGTCATTCTCACTAGGTTCAACTTTTTTGAAGCAGGAACCCCTTGCGCTTGCCACTTGCCACTTGCCACTGTCTCGAACTTTGGGCGTGATTTGCAGCCTCTCCAGAAAAATCTTAATGTTCATTGAATTTCAGAGACTAAATTGACTGACCCATTCCGTCGCAACCATAAATTAAAAGTCTGCCGGCTTCACTTTTTCCAACTCCACTGGCAACCTAAATATCGGATACACATAGAACTCTATTAGCGACACTGATAGAGCCCCCCTGGCATCCTCAATTTCCTCTGGCAAGGAATAGCCACGCCAGTCATCACCCTGGATTGGGTTGCCGTCTTCATCCTCGGTGTCGTCTTCCCAGCCCTGCCAGCTATAGGCGGCTGGGGCAGGGCTGACGTCCCGGGAAACCAAAAGGTCTTCCAGTGCAATTCTTGTGCCGCTGATGTGACAGTTGAGATCTAGTAGCTGGGTATAACCGATGAAGTGGAAATACTTATCGGTCAGATCAATCCGAGTGTCACCCTGAATGTGGTGTTTGAATTTACCAAGTGCATCCAAGTCAGAGAACTGAAGGGTCACTAGGTGACCGCTACTGACTTCTTTAAACTGCGGTTCAATAAAGGCGTTCACTAGTGTGCCCTTGATATCTAGAATCATTTCTCAAATCTCCAAGTCGACGATAAATCTAATTTGTTGTTGGTTCAGAGTGGATCAGCTCAGATACGGGAGAGAACCCTAATAGGAGTTCTCACCCACACTCAGATGAACTGGTTGACTTAGGCAGCGGGGTTCCTGCTTAATTGCTAGTAGGTTCTAAGCGCTTGGAAGCTCTTTGAACTTTGCGGCCATGGTTGGGTTGCCCTTAGTTAATCCTTTGACGGTGACATCTTGAGCCTTGTTGTTAGCAAGCCTCAGGTTGTTCTTTGAGCTCTTTAGCTCTTCTTTGACCTTCTCCAAAATCTTGATAGATCGGTCGATGTCGCCGATGGCGTCATCGAACTTGCGAGATGCAAGTTCGTAGTTTTTACCAAAGCCAGCCTTGAAGTCTTCGAGGTCTTTTTCGAAGTTAGTCACATCGATGTTCTGCGACTTCACTAGCGCTAGCTCACTCTTATATTGCATGGCGTTTTGAGCAGCGCCCCTGAGGATGGCGATCATCTGGATGAAGAACTGGGCCCTGATGACATACATCTTTGGGTAGCGGTGGGAGACATCAACAATGCCGGTGTTGTAGAGATCACTTTCTGGCTCCAGTGCAGAGACCAGGATTGCGTACTCGCAGCCCTTCTCCCGGCGGTCTTTATCCAGCTCGGCCAAGAAGTCTTCGTTCTTCTTCTTGGTTTTTGTCTCATCGCTCTCATTCTTCATCTCAAACATAATTGAGATAATCTCGGTGCCGGCAATATCGGAGTCACGGAAAACATAGTCACCCTTACTGCCGGATTTGGCGTCGTTGTCTTTCTCAAAATAAGCGTTCGGAAAAGAGGTTGCGCGAATCATGTTGAAGGTGTTCTCGCAGTGCAGCTCGAGGGTTTCACCCACCATCTTGGTTGAGAGCTTTGCCTTTAGTTCCCTCAGTCGCTCGATCGCATCATCGCGGTCTTTGATCTGGGTTTGGTACTTGTCTTCAAGTGCTTTTTCAGAAAGCTGCTTCTCGAGCTCTGCATGCTTCAGGTTGCTCTTTAGCTCGTCACGCTCTTTCTCGACTGCGCCAACAGCTTCTTTGACTGCGAGTTTCTGAGCGATTTCAACTGCGCCTAGATCCGCTTTTAGCTTGGCAAGCTCCGCATCTTTCTTTGACGCTTCACCCTGGAGCTGTTGGGTTAGCTTTGCTTCTACCAAAGCAATCTCGGTCTTCTTCGACTGGTCCGCTAGCTCTAAGCGTTCGTGAAGAGTCTTTTCAAAATCTTCGTCTCTAACCTGCTTGAGTATGTCGGCATACCCTGCCTCATCCATGGTGAAGCTCTCACCGCACTTCGGGCACTTTATCTGATTCATTAGTTGATTCCTTTCGATTGGTTAGCTGGATTTGTTTCTCTGCTTAATTCGTCTTCTGTATTCAACATTGCCGACCAAACATCGTGCAAAGCGTGGGTGTATTCATAGCCCCTGGTTTTAGCAACCTGAT
>Ga0136554_1000175_pt1 | contig 25419 bp, 19 predicted proteins | sample AntRauTorckE5431_FD_104637 | JGI IMG/M metagenome (GOLD analysis project Ga0136554, IMG submission 104637) | Saline lake microbial communities from Rauer Islands, Antarctica - Metagenome Torckler E5 #431 | ecosystem: Environmental > Aquatic > Non-marine Saline and Alkaline > Saline | place...
CGCATGAGTTTCAGATCGATGCGGACGCCCTGCGCGGTCTGATCGATCGGACGCGCTTTGCGATTTCGACCGAGGAAACGCGCTATTACCTGAACGGCATCTATGTCCACGCCGCCGATGGCGACCCGCAGATGCTGCGCGCGGTCGCAACCGACGGGCACCGCTTGGCCCGGGTTGAAATCCCGCTGCCTGACGGCGCCGGCGGCATGCCCGGCGTCATCATCCCGCGCAAGACGGTCAACGAACTGCGCAAGCTGATTGAAGAGGTCAATGGCGGGGTCGATATCACGCTGTCCGATACTAAGATCCGCTTCGCCTTCGGGGATGCCATTCTGACCAGCAAGCTGATCGACGGCACCTTCCCGGATTATGAGCGCGTTATTCCCAGCGGTAACGATAAGATCATGACCGTTGATTGCAGCGATTTCGCAGAAGCTGTCGACCGTGTCTCCACCATCGCAACCGAAAAGATGCGCGCCATCAAGATGAAGCTTGAAGGCGATCAGATGGAGCTTTCCGCCTCCAGCCAGGAAAATGGCCAGGCGGTGGAAGAGGTTGGGATCGATTACGGCAAGGATGCCATCGAAATCGGTTTCAACGCCCGCTACCTGCTGGACATCGCCCATCAGGTCGAAGGCGATACGGCGGAATTCGTGATGGCGGACGCAGCCTCGCCCACCATCGTGCGTGATCCGAAAGATCCGGGCGCGCTTTATGTTTTGATGCCGATGCGGGTGTAGGCGGGTTTTGCCGGCGCTGGCACATAAAACGGTGGGCCCCGATGTTTCGCCCCCCGCGCCACCCCAGGCGCCGTCCGATTTTGGCGCGAAGGCCTATGTCGTCACCCGGTTGCGGGTAACCGCCTTTCGCAATTACGCCAGTGCAGGCCTTGACCCGACCGGCCGTCCGGTCGTGCTGACCGGCCCGAATGGGGCTGGTAAAACCAATTTGCTGGAGGCCGTCTCGCTGCTGGCACCTGGGCGGGGTTTGCGCGGGGCCCAAGTCTCAGAACCCGATCGCCGGGCCGATCCTGCGACAAAGGTGGACGCGCCGCAGGCGCCCTGGGCGGTGGCCGCGCGGGTTGCCGGGCCGACGGGCGCGGTCGATATCGGCACCGGTCGTGATCCAGAGGCGGAGCGCCGCTTGGTACGGATCGATGGCCATCCGGCGAAAAGCCAGCAGGCGCTGGGGGCGCATGTCTCCGTCGTCTGGCTGACCCCGCAAATGGATCGGCTTTGGCTGGACGGGGCCGGGGCGCGCCGTCGGTTTTTGGATCGGCTTATCTTCGGGTTCGACCCTGCCCATGCGGGCCGGGTCAGCGCCTATGAACAAGCGCTGCGCCAACGCGCGCGCCTGTTGAAGGAACAGGGGCAAAGCGCCGATCCGGCCTGGCTGGATGGGCTGGAAGTCCAGATGATTGAACGCGGTGTTGCAATTGCCGCCGCCCGGCGGGAAATGGCAGACCGCCTAGACCGCGCTTGCCGTCAGGCGGAGGGGCCGTTCCCCGGCGCGCGGATCGGTCTGTCGGGCGATTTGGATGGGTGGCTGGCGGATGGGTCTGCCTTGGCGGCGGAGGATCGCTTTGCCACCGCCTTGAAACAGGGTCGCGCGCGCGATGCGGAAACGGGTGGCGCGCAGGTCGGGCCGCACCGCTCTGACTTGGCGGTGCGCCATGCGGTTAAGAACCTGCCCGCCGATCAATGCTCGACCGGCGAGCAGAAGGCGTTGTTGATCGCGATCGTGCTGGCCCATGCCCGTCTTGCGGCGGCGGAAAAGGGCGCGGCCCCGATCCTGCTGTTGGATGAGGTGGCAGCCCATTTGGATCAGCAGCGGCGCGAAGCCTTGTTTGGCCGCCTGATTGACTTGGGGCTGCAGGCCTGGATTACCGGCACCGAGCGCGGTGCCTTCGGAGGCCTGGAAGGCCGGGCTGACTTTTTTCGGGTTGAGGCGGCGACCATCGCCCCCGACCCCCTAATCTAAGTGATCGATCCAAAGAAGGGCGGGACATCCGACCATGAGCGACGAGAACGAGACCCCAGAGACTGACGAGCCCACCGAGCCCACCGAGAGCCCGGACGTGTCTGCTGACATGCCCGAAGCTGAGCTTGAGGTGCCGCCCGATTTCGAGGCCCAGCGCGCGAAAGCCCGCGCCGGCCAGTCGGCGGAATACGGCGCGGAATCGATCAAGGTCCTGAAGGGTCTTGAGGCGGTTCGCAAGCGTCCGGGCATGTATATCGGCGACACCGACGACGGCACCGGCCTGCATCATATGGTCTATGAGGTGGTCGATAACGCCATCGATGAGTCCTTGGCGGGCTATTGCGACAAGGTGACGGTGCAATTGAACGGCGACGGCTCGGTCACGGTGGCGGATAACGGCCGCGGCATTCCGGTCGAAATGCACGAAGGCGAAGGCGTCTCTGCCGCCCAAGTGATCATGACGCAACTGCATGCTGGGGGTAAGTTTGATCAGAACTCCTATAAGGTCTCCGGCGGGTTGCATGGGGTTGGGGTGTCGGTCGTCAACGCGCTGTCCTCACGCCTGGATTTGCGCATCAAGCGGGCGGGCAAGCTGCACAGCATGGCCTTTGAGCATGGCGACCCGATTGGTGACCTGGAAATCACGGGCGAAGCCGGGGACGAAACCGGCACGGAGATCACCTTCCTGCCCTCAACCGGCACCTTCACGATGACCGACTTTGATTTCGGGACGTTGGAGCATCGGCTGCGTGAATTGGCGTTCCTGAATTCCGGCGTGCGCATCCTTCTGACCGACGCGCGCAGTGCGGAGAAGAAGGAAAGCGAGCTTTATTACGAAGGCGGCATCAAGGCCTTCGTCACCTGGGTCGATCGCTCCAAAACCTCTGTGATTGGCGAGCCTGTGATGATTTCGGGCGAGCGGGACGGGGTCACCGTCGAATGCGCGATGCAGTGGAATGACAGCTATCACGAGACCATGCTGTGCTTCACCAACAACATTCCCCAGCGCGATGGCGGCACCCATTTGGCTGGCTTCCGCGGCGCGTTGACGCGCCAGATCAATGCCTATGCCAATAACACCGGGATCGCCAAAAAAGAGAAGGTCACGCTCAGCGGCGATGACGCGCGCGAGGGGCTGTCTTGTGTGCTGTCGGTCAAGGTGCCTGACCCAAAATTCTCCAGCCAGACCAAGGATAAGCTCGTCTCCTCCGAGGTGCGCCCCGTGGTCGAGGCCGTGGTGAATGAAAAGCTGGCCGAATGGTTTGAAGAACATCCCAAAGAGGCGACCCGCGTCGTGCAAAAGGTGGTCGAAGCCGCCGCCGCCCGCGAAGCCGCCCGCAAAGCGCGCGAGTTGACGCGGCGCAAGGGCGTGCTGGATATCTCCTCCCTGCCGGGCAAGCTGGCCGATTGTCAGGAGCGTGATGCCTCCAAAGCCGAACTGTTCATCGTCGAGGGCGACAGCGCCGGCGGGTCCGCCAAGCAGGGCCGGAATCGGCGCTTCCAAGCGATCCTGCCGCTGAAGGGTAAGATCTTGAATGTGGAGCGTGCGCGCTTCGACAAAATGCTGTCGTCGGCGGAAATCGGCACGATCATCACGGCGCTTGGCACCGGGATCGGGCCAGATGATTTCAATCCCGACAAGGCGCGCTATCACAAGATCATCATCATGACCGATGCCGACGTCGACGGTAGTCACATCCGGACCCTGCTGCTGACCTTCTTCTATCGTCAGATGCGCGAGTTGGTGGAGCGTGGCTATCTTTATATCGCCCAACCGCCGCTTTATATGGTGCGGCGCGGGCAGGAGAAAAAACCGCAATACATTAAGAATGAACGCGACATGGAAGCCTTCCTGATCGGGGAGGGGATCAAAGATGCCGTCTTCACCGATGCCCAAGGCGCCCAGCGTGCGGGCGAAGATCTGGCGTCCCTGGTCGAGGCGGCGCGCAAGGCCAGCCATTTGATCGATCCGCTGGCGCGGCGCTGTGGCTCGCGCATGGTGGTGGAGCAGTTGGCGATCTTCGGCGCCCTGAACCCGGACGTCGTCAATGACGAGGATAAGGCGCTGACGGCGGCGACCGCCGTCGCAGCCGTGCTGGATCGCTATTCGGAAGAACATGCGCGCGGCTGGGCGGCCTCGCTGTCTGAGGATGGGGGCTTCCTGTTTACCCGCATGAACCGCGGTGTCGAAGAAAACGTCCATCTGGACGGCGAGATGTTGCGCACCGGCGAGGCCCGCCGCCTGGACGCCATGGCGGGCGAGTTGTACGACACCTACGGCCCGCGCAACGGCAGCTTCCTGCGCAAGGATGATGAGACCCGCGTGACCGGCCCAAGCGAGTTGCTGACAACCGTGATGGCCGCCGGCCGCAAGGGCATTTCCTTCCAGCGCTATAAGGGCCTGGGGGAAATGAACCCGGATCAGTTGTGGGAAACCACCCTGGACCCCGAAGCCCGCTCCCTCCTACAGGTCAAAATCGCCCACGGCGACGACGCGGAGACCGTCTTCTCCACCCTAATGGGCGACGTCGTCGAACCCCGCCGCGAATTCATCCAAGAAAACGCCCTAAAGGTTGCGAACTTGGATGTTTGATGGGGGTGTAGGTTGCCGGAAAAGATTGCATGCCCGTCAATAACCGCGGGTGCTTGATAAAGTTAATCTGAGGGCCTTAAGGAAAATTTCCTCGATCATCACTGATCACCAGACAAGGGCCAGCTTCGACGCAGATTTGGTCGCGGGGCGGCAATCTTTTTTATTCAAATAACAACAGATTTTTATGTTGAGGCATAGATTTCCACTAAGTCTATGGAAGATGAATTGTTGTTATTTAAGTCATAGGCTCTTTTGCATTTTCCGTCTTTGTAGACCTGGAAATAAGAACAGAAGAACGGATTGTTCCCAACAAAGCTGTACTCTCTTGTTTTGGGGTCTTTATAATTCTCTAAGAACCCACGTTGCTTGGCCAACGCGCCCTCTACAAAGGCTTGTTGCGGATAGCGCATGTAATCTGGGAAAAATTGAAGTTCGGTTTGAAAATCAACTCTATTTCCGTGGGGATAATAAAACGGGTAAACAATTGGATGTACTTGAAAGACACCTTCGCCAAAAAATAAAATCGCCTTAAACGATGACGATCTTTTTATCGCATCAATATAATCTTTTGTATCCTCTGGATTTTTTGATGAAAAAACCTGTTCATATCTTTGTTTTGTGCCCCATTCTAAGGTCTCATAGCGACCAGAGGACATGATCATGCTGTTTTGTGGTTCACGCCTCAGCGCTGAATTATCACTAAAATATGAGACCCACGCGAAAATGTCATAGCCGGAATAGTAAGCATAGAACCCTTTGCGAAGCCCATCTTTCGCAGGCAAGACAACGGCGTTTCTCTGGCACGCCCAAAAATACTGCCCATTACCAATAATATGCGGAAGGTCTAAGCTTTCTATGTAACTATCCTCTCCCTTTCTATTTTTAATGCTGCTATCTGGTTGCAGAAATATATTAAGGTCATCACCCCGCAATATTTTGTTTAATACAGAATCGTCTTTGTTGTGCGACCATTCAATCACGGCTAACTCTCCATCTTCCTAACAATTTCAATATTTCGCCGACCATCATTTTATCTAATCCAACGTGCGGAAACCCCGTTTTTTTGTCAATCTAGTATACGGCTTATACCAAGTTGCGCTGATTCCGACCTATGAGGACGGCTCTCCCGGGGCGTCGGCTAGGAGAGCGCGCGCAGACGATGCCCCGCATCGCCGGCGCCCCGCTTCCTACCCAGCACAGCGCGAACACGATCCTCATAGGTCGGAATCAGCGCAACTTGGTATTAGATAAATTTCAGGTCGTGGGCGGGCCGACTCTCAAAAATTCTTCAACAAACGAGTGGTTTCCGGATCAAGAAATCCTGCAACAGTCGCCTCAGTTTCCATTTTCAACGCATGCTCGATACCACCCGCTACGGCCTGATTTAGAACACGCTTCATCGCGCGGACCGAGAGGGGAGGAAGTGCGGCCAGTTTGGTTGCCGTCGCCTCAGCTTCCGCTTGCAAGGCGTCGTCTGGAACGACCTTCCAGGCAACGCCGGCCTCCTTAAGGTCTGACGCTGAATATCGCTGCCCTAAGAGCAGCATTTCACGCGCCTTCAAAGGCCCCACCAACGCGGGCAGCATGGATGTCACCGCGCCCGTGACAAACAAATTCAGGGACACCTCTGGAAAGAACCCTCTGGCGCTCTGCGCCCAGATTGGAAAGTCGCAGTTGATTGCCCATTCGAATCCACCCCCGACCGCCCAGCCGTTAATTGCGCCGACAACTGGCTTGGCGCCAAAGACTATGGAGGTTGTCGCCCTTTGTATCGCGTCCACTAGATCGCGCGCCTCTTCTTCGGTCTCTGGGTGGACATGCTCGTGCCTATCGTCCCCGGCGCAGAAGGCCTTTCCGTCTCCGGTAAAAATTATGGCGCGTGTCTCTGTGTCGCGGTTTGCGTCGTCAAATGCCAACGCAACCTCATCAATCAGCCTACGGTTCATGGCGTTCATCGCGTGGGGTCGGTTGAGTGTGATCGTGCGGACACCCTCTACAGAGGCCTCAGAGCGAATGGTTTCATAGCTGAAGGTCTTCATGAATAGTCCCTTATGACACGCTTGGTTTTGCCTTCGGTCTGCGGAAAACTCCCGTGGCTCAGAATCTTGACCCGCATTGTGGCCCCAAGCTCTTTCTTGAACGTCGCCTCTATTTGCGGCGCAAGCGTTCCGTCATCGTGGGCGCCGGCGGCGAGTTCCACATGAACCGGCAAGATATTATGCGGGGGCGGCGCATCGAGGACGATCCGGTAGTCGCCCGACAGTCCGTTGAAACTTGTTACCACGGCCGCGACCATGGTCGGAAATATATTAAGACCCCTGACCACCACCATATCGTCGGAACGACCGATCACACGGAATCGAAAGCCCGTACAGCCGCACGCGCATGGGGCTGTGTCTGAGATCTTAATGATATCGCCCGTTCGGAACCGGACCAAAGGTTGGCAATCGCGGCTTAAATGGGTGAGGACCAGCTCTCCCTCGTTGCCGGGAGCTAGAGCTTTCTTTTCCTGACTATCCGGGTCGATCAATTCCGCATACAGAACATCATGGGCCACGAAATGCAGGGCCGTGTCGTGGGCACACTCCGAGGCGAAATTACAAAAAACATCCGTGACCCCATAGTTTGCGTTGCGCGGTTGCATGCCCCAAACATCCGTGATGCGCTGGCGAAATCCTGGATCGTCTAGCCCCGGTTCGCCTCCGAATAATCCGAGCTTCAAACCAAGTTCTGATGGTTCCATGGATGGAAACTTCTCCCTCAGCACCCGCTCCAGAACATTTGGATAAGAGGGGGTGCAGGAGATGGCCGTGATTTTGGTCTCCAAAATGGTTCTGATCAGCAACTCGGTAGAGCCAACCCCAAAGGGAATGACCGTGGCGCCGGCGCGCTCAAGGCTAAGGTGATCGGTAAGGCCACCCATCCACATCTGGTAATTCAGACAATGCACAACCCGGATGCCTGGTTTCAGCCCGGCCAAGGACTGGGCCCGTGCCCCCACCGCTTCTGTGATTTCGCAATCTCTTGCGCTCATGGCTAAATTCATCGCCTGGCCTGTCGTGCCGGACGTTCGGTGTATCCGGCTCATCGTCTCTTCACGGGCCGCGAGGTAATTCCCAAAGGGCGGCGCCTCACCTTGTGCCAATCGCAGGGCGGCTTTGTCCGAGAACGGCAGCTCTTCAATGTCCTCAAGCCATTTGGGCACTTTATGCCCGTTCCAAAGTCGGCAATAAAATGGCGAGTTGTCAGAGACATATTTGCTTTGCTCTTCCCAAGCCTTTTGCCTGTGCTGAGCAAGTTCGCTCGGTGCGATCAAATGCCCCCCTCGGACCAAACTCATTCGCTTATCCCCTTCTTCCAAAGGCTGGTAAGGGTATCGATAACCGCCTCCGGATCTTTTGAAACGTCTGCCAGCCAGGGATCTTCTGTGACAAAAAGCGCTGTCAGATAGTGGTCGACCATGCCGCCCAGGGCGTAGGCTCGTCGTATCAGGTCCGCTTCGTCCGCCCGATCATGCTCCCGGTTCTTCAATTGGGCGCGCACGACAATTCGCGCCCAATCGTTATTGAGGCGGTGATAAGCTTTTGCCGCCTCCGGAAAGGCATCAATGCCAACCACGAGACACTTCATTAACCCCGGATTGGCGCTGAAAAGGGCAAAGTAGGCCGCTGTCGTGTTGCGGACGCGATCGCCTTTTTGGCGCGCCGCCTCCCGCATCCTAATCTGCAGAAAATCTACAAATTTGCCCAGAAGTGTCCCAATCATTTGGTTCTGGTCTTTGAAATACAGATAAAATGTGCCGTGCGCGACGCCTGCGCGTTGACAGATGGCGGACACGGTAAGCGCGTCTAACTGGTTGTCAGCGAGAAATCCTGCTCCGGCAATCAGAAGCCCCACGCGGGTGCGCGCACCCTTGCGCATCTGGCCCTGGCCGGATGAGAGCCACGTGTCGAACGGCTCTGATTGCAACGCTGACTCTTGGGTTGCGCAAACCATGACATCCCTGAATATTATGATAATGATATCACTTTTATTTATGGATTATGTCAAGGCTCGGGTCTGCCCGCGATAAACCAGCTTTGATCGATCAAAAGGAGCAGAATTTCGCGCTTTTATGTCGAAGGGTATGTGTCATTTCACAATTCGGGCGCTTCCATCAATCCTGAGGCCAACCAGATTGCCGATCCGCTCAAGCTTTCAGGTCCGGGACTATATCGATCGACATGCGAGGGTCGGGACCGAGTGTGCGCGGTATAGAGTGATGTAAAAAAATAAAAATAAACGGATTTTTTAAAGAATAAAGTATTAATCATAAGGTATAATGAATAAACAATAAGGTTAAGTGATAATATTACAAACACAAAAAAGTACTTTTTACCAATAGCAACCTGTAGTTATTTAATAAATACAAGTTTTTAATTGTCACGTGTGATCACTTTCCGTAAGAGAAGTGCTTAAAGTTTGATTTTCATCGGAAGCCCTACAATGAATGAAGTTCGTCAAATTGTGTACGTAAGCACAGCAGTGCCAAAGCTCTCCCCGCTTCAGTTGGACGGCCTGCTCAAGCAGGCTCAAAAAAATAATGGAAAACGTGACGTAACCGGGCTGCTCGTCTATGCGGATGGCAGCATTATGCAGACGATTGAGGGTAGTCCTGAGGCGATCAGCGATTTGGTTGAGATCATTTCACAGGATCCCCGGCATAGGGATTTTAAAGTTATTGCTGATTTTGTAAGCGACGAGAGAACTTTCCCGAATTGGCGCATGGCGTTTAACCATGAGCCTCACCCGGAGAAGTTGGACGCGTGTGTCGAACTTCTCCGCGCAGGCGATGAATTGAAGCGAGATCTATCTGGCAAAGGGGTTATTGGCAAAGTGATGAAAAATTTTATCGAGCGGCTGCGTTAGGACACACGGCGTTTCCGATAGACAAATCGATCAAACATTCTACCGAGGTCTGAACTGGGTCAGGATCGGATACTGAAAACGCCCTCTGACCGGAGTTTTCAACCGCCTCGGCTAAAAGCTGTCATCTAGCGGGGCGCTTCGGAATATTCGCGTGAGTGTCATCGCCCAGGAAGTCCTGTTAAATCCGGAAATTTTAAAATAATGGTCGTTCCCTCACCCAGCTTGCTCTCTATCTGAAAAGTCCCCTGATTTAACGCCATCAAACCTTTTGAAATGGTCAGGCCAAGCCCCGTTCCTGAGTGAGCAAGGTCGGGGGATGAGCGTGATTGACCAAAAGGTTCTAAAACATGATCTAGGTCCTCTGGGGCGATACCGATACCCTGGTCGGACACCTCTAAAACGGTCCCGTGATCAGGACATTTCGTCGCTGTGATCTTAATCAGCTTACCGTCATCAGTATATTTTCCAGCGTTGGACAGTAGGTTTATCATTATTTGTCGGAAACTACGCAAATCGGTCGTGAGGCTATCGACGGTCTCATCAATGTTGATTTGGATCGAATCCTCCGGGCGTTTGGAACTCTTTAATGTAAGATTGACGGCTTCATGAACGGCTTCCGAAAGGGAAAATGTCGAGGGATTGATTACAACTTCATCCGCCTCAATTTTGGATAGGTCTAAAATATCGCTGACTAATGAGATGAGATGATTGGCTGAAAAGACGATATCATCGGCATATTCAATATATTTTTCGTTCCCGACATCGCCGAATACCTGCCCTTGAATCATCTGTGAAAAGCCTGTGATTGCATTAAGCGGCGTCCTTAATTCGTGGCTCATAGCCGCTAAAAAATCTGACTTAGCCCTACTCGCTTTTTCCGCTTCCTCTTTGGCTTTAATTAATTGGGCTTCGGTGTGTTTCCTATCCGTGATGTCTTGGACCAGGGACGCCACGCCGATCACTTCACCGTCACGGCCCAGTATCGGCGTATTGTACCAATCACAAATGATGGCGCGGCCATCCTTCGTAATATTTTCATTGGTGCTTCTGCTGCCCCCTTCTTGTTTTAGCAGCGCGGCATAAATTTCGTTGATGTCGTTCCGGATGACGGCGGGGATGACGATTTCCGCCGCATGATGGCCAAAAGCTTCATCGGCGGAATATCCAAAAATTCTCTCAGCCGCCTTATTCCACTCCGTGCAATGGAAGCCTTTATCCCATGTTATGGCCCCCACGGGCGTGTTCTGCATGTGCAGCGATAACCGGGCCTCACTTTCACGTAGGGCCTCTTCGGCCCTCTTGCGTTCCGTAACATCGCGGCCGATAGCGATTATGGTCTCGACTTCCCCGTCGCCATCATAGTGAAGAGCGATGTTCCACGAGACATCCCTAATTGTGCCATCAGCGCTTATCTGACGGTTTTGATAATGCGCCGACGTGCGCTTTTCTTTAACCCATCCCTGAACAACGTCTATCGTGCCTTGCAGATCGTCGGGGTGAACAAACTCCACATAAGACAATCCGATACAGTCTTTAGGCGTTTTGCCATAAATTATCTCTGAGCTATGGTTCACAAACTTGAATACGCCATCAGGCCCAAGCACGTTGATCAGATCGTCCGTGCCTTCGACGATGCTTCTGTATTCATCCCCGCTTGCGCGGAGTTCGAGGAGATTCAAATTTTGCTTGCTGCTCGCGATATTAGTGTCCGTGATATTGCGACCAACGGCATATAAATCGCCCTGCAAAGGCACAGAATGAATGGACCACGAGAACGTGAAATACTGTCCGTCTTTATGGCGATACCTATTCTCAAAGCTAAGGGCGGCGCCATCTGATTGTTGTTTTTTAATTTTTCGGAGCGTTGCCTCGAAATCATCCGGATGAATTAACTCTATAAATCTCTTCGATAGAATCTCGTCTACGCTGTACCCAAGCAAGCTATTAAAAGCGGGGTTTACCGTGCGAAAATATCCGTCTTTGCCAACCACGCACTGCAGGTCTGGCGAGACCTCAAAAAGAATCTCCAAATCACTTTTCTTGACGTCCGCCTCAATCATAGAGCAGCGCTCCTAAATTATTCAGCAGCATACCGTCACAATGGCTTGTCCGAGAGTCAGGTGGGGCTGCGAACGGGGGGCATTGGACATCCATTTTTTAAAAAGGCGATATAATTTTAGAATGCGCACCTTAAGTCTTAGTTAAATCAGCAATCCAAAATCTAGAGACTATGGCCTTTAGTATCAAACCCTCCCTCAACCCCGCGCCACCTCCGCCCCCAACTCTCGGGGCCCGCCGCAAAGCTGGCCCCGAGGGTGGCTGGGGGGCTGGGTGATTTAGAACATTAACCGCGTGCCGATGACGAGGAAGGCAGCGTCGGTGTCTTGCGCGTCAGCCTCTGCGAAATCGGCTGTCTGGCCGAATTTCCGTTCATAGGCAACGCCGACATAGGGGGAGAAAAGCCGGTCGATGACGTCGTAGCTGAGGCGAAGGCCCAGCTCCGCGCTGGAAAGGCCGGAGCCGACGCCGATCTCCTCGTCGTCTGTGAAGGCGACATTGATATCGGCAGACGGGGTTAGGATAAGTCGGTTGGTGAGCAGCGCCTCATATTCAATATCGAGCCGCGCGCTCGGATCGCCGGTTTCGCTGATGAAAAAGTCGGCATCCACCTCAAACCATTGCTTTGCCAGACCGGCCAAGCCGACGACGCCGTACCAACGATCCGGCCCCGTCGGGGTATCAAGGCGCACGCCCGCCTTGATATCGAAGAATTCCGAGACCGGCGTTTGCACGACCAGCCTATTCTCCATGACCTCAAATTTATCCTCGTCAAAGTCCCGCTCGCCTTCACCAAGCCAGCGAAGCTTCACCTCATCGGTGCCGATGAAGGCATCCGCATTGTAGACGCCCAGCGTCTCGCCCTCATCGCCGGCGCGGTATTCAAATTCCTCCACCTGAAGCCCGTAAAAGACGGTGTTTTTCACCTGCGCATGCGCCGCCCCGTGGGGGGTGAGGAGTGTTACTGCCACTATGAGGGCGGCAGCCCCAGCAAAGGTTTTGCCCGAAACCCGCGCGCTCATAATGCGTCCCCTTGCGAGCTTGGGGTGGCGGGCGGCAGGGCGGCCGTTTCAGGACCCCCTTCCACAATGACCTTGCGGAACATGCCGGAGGCCGCGTGGTAGGACAGATGGCAGTGGAAGGCCCACTGGCCTGGTTCATCAACCTCGGTTTCAAAGGAAACCGTGGTGCCGGGATTGACGTTCACCACATGCTTGACCGGATCCCATTTGCCCGACCCATTATCCAAGATCGACCAAAGCCCGTGCAGATGCATCGGGTGGGCCATCATGGTCTCGTTAATGAAGGTGATGCGCACCCGCTCGCCATATTGCAGGCGGATCGGCTCGGCATCTTCATACTTCACGCCGTCAAAGGACCAGATGTAGCGCTCCATATTGCCGGTCAGGCGCAGCGTGATCTCCCGCGTGGCCTCGCGGTCGGGATAGCGGGGTTTCTGGGCCTTCAAATCGGCATAGGATAGGAACTTACCCCCATTCTCCGCTTGGGGCGTCAGGCCGCTGCCGGGGGCGTAGAAGGGATCGGGCGCGTCCATCATCATCGCGCTGTGATCCATGCCCTCCATCTTGCTGTGGTCCATGCCGGCCATGTCGTCTTGGGCCATATCGCCATGGTCCATATCGCCATGGTCCATATCGCCATGATCCATACCCTCATGGGCCATCCCCATATCCGCCATGGTTAATAGCGGCCCCTCGGTGCGGGGTTCCGGCATCTGCGCGCGCATGTCCGCGCGCGGGGCCAAGGTGGCAAAGGCATAGCCAGAGCGCCCCATAGACTCGGCCATGATCGCGAAGGCCTTTTCCTCTTCCGGGCGGATGATGACGTCATAGGTTTCCGCGACCGCGATGCGGAATTCATCGACCTTCACCGGTTGGACATTGTTACCGTCCGCCTGCACGACGGTCATCTCCAGGCCGGGGATGCGCACGTCGAAATAGGTCATGGCCGACGCGTTGATGAAGCGCAGCCGTACCCGCTCTCCTGGCTTGAAAAGGCCGGTCCAATTCTGGCTTGGTGATTTACCGTTGATCAGGCCGGTGAAGCCCTGAACATCTTCGATGTCGGTGGGCATCATGCGCATCTCGCCCCAGTCGCCACGCTCCGACAGCGTGTCCGATACGCCCTTGGTTGAGAAATCCGAGAACAAGTCGGCGATCGTGCGCTGCTGGCGGTTATAGTAATCGGGCATCATCTTAAGGTTCCGCATGATGCGGTCGCCGGAATGCTCGTGCTTGTCCTTCAGGACAATGACGTGCTCACGATCGAAACGGAAGGGTTCACGCTTCTCCGGCTCGATGATGATCGATCCATAGGCGCCATCAGGCTCTTGAAAGCCGGAATGGCTGTGGAACCAATAGGTCCCATTCTGGGTGACGGGGAAGCGATAGGTGAAGGTTTCCCCTGGCGCGATGCCGTCAAAGCTGATGGTGGGCACCCCATCCATTTGATAGGGCAAAATAAGGCCGTGCCAGTGGATGGAGGTCATCTCATCCAGGTTGTTCGTAACCCGGATGACCGCTTCTTCCCCCTCTTTAAAGCGCAAGGTGGGGCCGGGCGAGGCGCCGTTATAACCGATGCCGCTGGTCTGGCCCTCGCCGGTGTCGATGGTGACGTAGTCGACGCTGATGTCGTATTCGCTCGCAAATGTCGGTGCCATCAGCGCAAGCGCCGACACCAGGGCCGCTAATGCGCCCCAAACCCATTTCATACGCATTGTGTTTGTCCTTCAAAGAGGGGCCGCGCCAAAGGCTCTGAGCCGCCGCGCTGGCTAGTGCCAAAGCGCCGGCTCCGCACCCTTACGATCCGTGACCGTGATATTTTACCTGGCCGACCATGCCGCTTTCGTAATGGCCGGGCACGTTGCAGGCGAATTCCAGCTCGGTCGCCGCCGGGAAGGTCCAAATGATTTCAGCGGTGTCGCCCGGCTCCAGCAGAACGCTGTTGGGGTCGTCATGCTCCATGGTTTGGCCATTGCCCATATCCATCTTCATCATGTCGTGATTGATATGGTCCATCTCCAGCACGCCATGCTCCACCATCATCATCATTTCTTCTTGGTGGGCGGCGTGCATCGCGGCGTTTCCGATATTGAACTCATGCACGAATTCGCCCTCGTTCTTGACGACGAAGCGGATGGTTTCACCGGCTGAGACCTCGATCTGTTCCGGCTCGAAGTAATTGTCGGCCATCAGGACGTCGATGGTGCGTGTCGCCTCTGCCGCCGTTGCGGGCGCGCCGATATCCGATGCGCCGCCATGACCGCCGGAGTGTCCGGCACCGGCAAAGGCCGTGCCGGAGGCCAAGGCAAGGGAAAGCGCATAAGCGGCGATTGAGAAACGGGCAGTGGTTAGGTGAGCCATGAAAATGGTCCTTATTTTGTGAGAGAGTGTCTGTGAGGGAGTAGTCGACGCTGTGCACCGCGTGATCGGGTGCGGGGAAAGGTTGGGCTGTTCAAAGCCCCCCTGTCGGCAGCGACGGGAAATAGAGCGCGTAAATTTTACGCGCGAGGAGGTCTTTTCAGGCCATCCACCAGAAGGGAATCGGCCCATTCGTCCGCTAAATAAAATCGGACGCCAGACGCGCTCGGCGCGCCGCCAGTTTGGGTGTTGGTCGATGCCACAAGCGGCGCGACGCACAAGGCCGCACAAAGTCCGGCATGGCTGTCATGATGGCCCTCAACCGGGCCATGGGCGACCGGGCCATGCGCGACCGGGCCATGGGCGACCGGGCCATGGACGACCGGGCTATGGGCGTTTGCCGCAAGGGTGAGGGCGGGGGCCGCCTGATGCGGCCCGTGCGCATGGGCGCTTTCAATCAAAGGCAGGCCTGTTGCCAGCAGCAATGCCACCGCAATAACCCGTCCAAAGAGTTTGACCCAACGACGCATAACGCCTCCTCACGCTTACAAATAAGCGATTGATGCGCGAACACAAGAAAAAAACAGGATCAGGCGGCGCGGTGATCGTCAAGCCGGTGCCGACCCCAAAAAATATTTGATTCTGCAAAACAGACCCTCACATGAAGGGTAGAATTGAACGGATGTCTGGGCGTTCAGTTCATCGCGCTCAGCATGGACACGAGACCGGTCATTGACCCGACCGGAAGGAGGTCGCTTTGACGACAGATTTTTCGACGTTGCAACAGCTTGATCCAAACCACGTTGCCACCATTGAAAAATTCGGCGGGACAATCACCCCGCTGGATCCGATCGGCGCACAGGTGGAAGGCATTGATCTGTCGGCCAAACAGGCCCCGCCCGCGGACGTCGTCGAGGCGTTGGAGCGCGAAATGGCCAATCGCGGCTTCCTTGTCTTTAAAAGTGATCTGCCGTTGGAGGCCGAGGATTTCCTGCGCGCCAGCGCCTGGTGGGGCGGCAAGGAATTGCACAGCACCCACGGCGTTCATCCGGCGACGCCAGGGGGAAACCAGCATATTTTCCGCCTGTCGAACGACCGTCGCCACGGCATCCCCGGTGTCGGCCCGCAATGGCACAATGACGGCAGCTTCAACACCGATACCTTCTCGCATTCGGGCTATCACATCATCCGCCCGGCGGAACGCGGTGGGGGGACTTATTTCGCCCATCAAGGGGCGGCCTATGACGCCCTGCCGGCGGCGCGCCAGGACTATTGGCGCCGGCTGTCTTCCGTCAACTCCGCCTCGGGCGTCGTGCATCCCTTGGTCCACGACCATCCGATCTCCAAGCGCAGATGCATTTGGCTGCATTTGGGCATGACGGGTGCCGTGATCGAAAAGCTGCCCGACCAGGACGGCTTCCGCCTGCTGGATGCGCAGGAGATGAAACAGCTCTGCCATGAGTATAACGGCATTTTGAATGCCGGCTTAGAGCACGGCTACGCCATCGCCTTTGAGTATCAGGAAAACGACTGCGTTTTCATCGACAACTTGGCCGTGGCCCATCGCGCCGCCCCGGAGGCGCATTTGCCGGTCGAACAACAAGGCCTGCGCATCATGCACCGCAGCACCGTGCGCGGCGTGCAGGATCTAGCACCCGACTTCGGCTTGCCGATGCATGTGAATATTCATGGGCCCAGCCCGCTGGGCGATGGCGTCTGGCAAGGCGGCGGCATCGGCTTCCGTTGGGATGATGACGTGCGCATGCAGAACTAAGAAGGGGCTGGCCTCACGCGGGCTGCCGGCAAGCTGATGGTAGCGGACGCGCCGCCTTGTTCGCGATTGGCGATATCTAATTGGCCATTCTGCCGCTCAAGGAAGCGCATCGTGATCGCAAGGCCAAGGCCGGTGCCTTCCGTGCCGCGGATGAAGGGATCGTCGCTGCGCAAGAAGGGCTCGCCCAAGCGATTTAGGATTTCGTCGGAGAATCCGGGCCCCCTATCATCGACGCACAGGAAGACCTGATCGCCTTCCCGATAGCTGCGCACCGTGATCTCCGATCCCGTCGGCGAAAATTTTATCGCGTTGGATAAAATGTTCAAAAAGGCTTGGCGGGTTAATTGGATGTCGCATTCGACGCGGATGCTGGCACCCCCTTTCGCCACGCCCACCGTGATATCGCGTTTGGCGGCCAAAACGTCGAGCAGCCGCACGGTGGGGTCGGTAATCTCGGACAGGCTGTGGGTTGCGATGTCCAGCGCCCCGTCATTTCTTTCGATTTTTGAGATATCGATGACGTCGTTGATCATCTTAAGCAGGGCCTCGCCCCCGGTTTGGATGTCGGCGATATATTCTAGCAATTTCTCATCGCTGAGGTTTTTAACGCCGATCGCCTCGATCAACCCCGTATAGCCGATGATCGCGTTCAACGGCGTGCGCAACTCATGGCTCATATTCGCCAGAAATCTGTTTTTGGCGTCGTTCGCGTCTGTGGACTCCCGCAATTGGCGCGCAAGTGTTTCCGACATTTTTTCCAGGTTCCGGCGCGCGTCGCGCACTTCCGTCATGTCGTGAACCGTGGCGACGATAATCGGATCACGGCTTAGATAGATCTTCGACAAGGAGATCAGGACCGGAAAGACCGTGCCGTCATGCTTTAGGGCATCGACGATTCGATAGCCGGTCATCTCGCGAAAATTGGCGTGCGCATCTTGGATAAAGCTGTCGGCGAAGGCGTCGTGCTGGGCGTGCGCGTGCGCGGGCACGAGGAGGGAGATGTCTTGTCCGATCACCGCCTCCTCCCCCCAGCCGAACATCGACAGGGCGGACGGGTTCATGCTTCTGATCCGGCGCGCCTGATCGACGGTTACGATGCCGTCGGGTGAGGAGCGTAAAATCGCATCATGTTCATGTTCTTTCGAAAGCAGCCCGCGCATTTGGGTGACGACAAGCCCTAGCAGGACCGTGCCGATCAAGTTCCCGATGAACAGAACATGGCCGAAGGAGCGTAATATTTCTAAGCCCGCCTGCATCGGTTGGCCGATGAAGAAAGCGGGGATGACGCAGACGCTCGCCAACGTGGCCAGGCCAACGAAGCCGAAGACGCTGGGGTCCCTCTGTCGCGTGATGGCGCGAAATAAAAGGGCGGCGAACAGATACAGGTAAAAGCTGGCCATCCCCCCCAGCACCGCCGGCCCGCCGACTTCAAAGCGCGCGACCGCCCCCATCGTGGCCGCGATGGCGCCGGAAAGCGGGCCGGAAAAATAGGTGACGATAAGGATCGGAGCCGCCCGGGTGTCGAAGCTGGAGCCAAGCGGCCCCTCAATCGGCACGCTGACCACCAAGATGGAGGCCAGACCGTAGACGATGCCGACAAAGACGGATCCTTTTTTGCTGGTCGGGGCGGTTTGAACTTTGGAGAAGAACAGAAAGACGGTGAGCGCAGCCAAGCTCAATAATCCGAGATTGGTTAAAAGCGATAGAACCACGGGCTTCGGCAGCCTCCCTTTTGCGCTGATGGCACTAAAAAGCGCCAGAACGTCAGCGGCTAACGTTCACATTCGGTGTTTTCTATATACCATTATATGCGGTTTCTAAATCGGAAAAATCTCGCCATAGATGTACTCTAAGGCCCCTTTAAAGCCGGAAGCGGTTGCGCAGGCCAAGGCCGATTAAGAATAAGAACACGAAGCTAAGGCTGGCCTGCGCGATCATCATCAGATCAATCAGCAAGCCGGGATCGACGCCAACCCCGAAAAGCGCTTCTTGCGCATCAACCCGGATCGCCCGCGACACCGGCAAGAACGCCACCGTATTGGCAAGCGACAGCGACAGCGCGTCTGAAAAACAGCCGAGCGACCAGCGGTCCGACGCCCCCCAAAAACCCAGCGCCGACAGCAGCGTCAACCCGCCCAAACCGATGGTGGGCCGCAGAATACTCTGCCCGTAATCACTCGACGCGCTATAGAGGATATCCAGGATCGACCCCGGCACCGTGGATAAGCCCTCATGCCACCGGTTCGCCCGATTCTCATCCGCCGCAAAGCGCAAGGCGGCTGCATGATCCCGATTAGCCTCCGCCAATTCCTTCAACCGCCGCAGGCGGATGGCGTCGTCCTTGCCCTCCGCCCCCTTCAAAAGCCAAGGCAGCCGCTTCCAAACTGGTTTTCGCTTCAGCGTGCAAGAGACCCCACCTAATTCCACATGATGGGTCGTCCGGGTCGCGCACAGGTCTGGAATGCAGTTGAAGGCCCCCGTGAGCTCTAAGGGGCCATGGAACGCAGAGGCCTGCAGATCGAAGGCGGAAAGTTTCTGCATACCTTCGTCGGCACCAAACATAGCCAATCCAGTCACTGATGCACCTGCGAAGGAGAACTTACCAGCGCCGATTCTCGTAGGGGCGAAGGCTAAGGTGCCGGCAAATTGAGAAAAATCGAACATTATGTCGCCGTCGCCAAACATGGATTCGTTGAAAGAGACGGTCCCGCTTCCGAAGCGCGTTCTAACGAATGAAACGTCGCCGTCCCCGAATTTGGTCTCTTCAAATGTTACGCCGCCGTCGCCGAAGCGATAACCGTCAAAGGAAATCGGAGTATACCCATGGCTGCCAGTTAAGGCCTGACGAATTAGGGAAAAGTCGATTCCGTAAAAACTGATCGTCGCCCCAGGATGCGCGTCAATCCAGGCGTTCCAAGCGTCTTTGCCTTTTTTCCAAAGGTCGACCGCCGCTTGGCCTTTTAGCTCAACCGGTTTGTCTTCATCGCGATCGCTCATACCATTCCTCACGGCGGCCGGGGTTCGGGGCCGTGAGGATGCACTGGTTCGGATCAGGGATGCAATTTAAACGGTTGTTCTCGCATGCGCTCCCGAGCGGCGCTTAGGCGAGGCTCTTCACCTGGACCAGGAAATCGCCGACGACGGATTTCAGCCGTTCGGATTGGACCGACAGTTCGGAGGCGGCGGCGTTCACTTCGCCGGCCGAGTCCCCGGTCTCCTGGGCGGCGGCGGTGACTTCGGTGATGTTGGTGGTCACCTCCGCCGTGCCTTCAGAGGCTTGTTCGATATTCTTCGCGATCTCCTGCGTGGCGGCGGATTGCTCCTCCACGGCGGCGGAGACGGCGGCGTTGGCGTCGTTGATCTGGTCGACTTGGCCCGCGATGTCTTGAATGCCGGTGATCGTGGTGCCGGTGGCCTTTTGAATGCTGTCGACGAAGGCGGCGATCTCTTCGGTCGCCTTGGCGGTTTGGCTGGCCAGGTTTTTCACCTCACCCGCCACGATGGCGAAGCCTTTGCCGGCCTCGCCCGCCCGCGCGGCTTCGATGGTGGCGTTCAGCGCCAGCAGGTTCGTCTGCCCGGCGATGTCGCTGATGATTTCCAGCGCGGTCACGATCTTGGCGCTGGCATCCTCCAGGCTTTTGGTTTCGGTCACGATCTGGGCGGAGGATTCGCGCGCGGTCGATGCCAGCGATGAGGCGTTGGCGACCTGGGCGCTGATTTCCGTGATGGAGGTCGAGAGTTCTTCGGAGGCGGCGGAGACCGTCTGCACATTCACCGACGCCTCTTCCGCCGCCGCTGCGACGGATGTCGCGCGCTGGCTGGTGGCCGCGGCAATGCCCTGCATCGCCTCGGACGAGGCGGTCAGTTCGGTGGCCGCGGACGCGACCGTGTCGACCACGTCGGCCACGGTGGTTTCGAACTGCTGGGCCACGGCGGCGAAGTTGGTCACCTTGGCCTCCATCGCACCCAGTGCGCCATTGACCTCGCGACTGGCGCTCAGGAAATCGCCCTGCATGCTGGTCTCGATGATCTTGCGGTAATATTCATTGCGGCTGACATGGGTCATGCAGGCCGCCGATTCCCGGACATAGGCATCGCAGCGATCGACCAGATCATTGACCAGGTGCAGCAACTCCATCGTGTCGGGATCCCCCTTAATGTCCGTGATCCGCACATCGAAGTTGCCCGCGACCAAGTCCCGCATGATCGGCAAGGCCGCCGCCAGGGAAGACCCAGCGCCCGCGTTATTTTTTTGACGCCCAAACATCTCTTAAACTCCCAATCCGAAGATGAATTCGTTGAAGCCCATCTTCTTTTCGCCAAGCAACGCCTGCACGGCCTTCACGCCTTGCGCGATCCCGTCCTTGGGGCTGGATGCGCTGCGCTCAATCCCAAGCAATTGGGTGTAGAGCGGCTGGATATGCTCTGCGATGACCTTGTCGTTCGGCGCGCGGCGATTGCTGTGGAAGCCCAAAACCGTGCCGGAGGCGTCGCGGCTTGGCGTCACATGCGCCAGCACCCAATAATAATCGCCGTTCTTCGAGCGATTATTCACATAGGCGAAAATTTCTTCGCCCGCCTGCACCGTGTCCCACAACAGCTTGAACACCGTGCGCGGCATTTCCGGGTGGCGGATGATATTGTGCTGAACGCCCAGACATTCATCCGGGGTGTAGCCGGCGAATTTAAAGAATGTCCGGTTCCCATAGCGGATTTTCCCGGTGGGATCGGTTTTTGTGACGATAATCTCGTCAGGGCTCATTTTTAATTCATGACCGGTTAGGCCAGTGTCTGACTTCATTCTTTGGGCGTCCTTCTATAATCACGAAGGTCGAGTGTAGAGCCGCCACGGCTTATACGAATTGATACAAATCAACTTCCATCGAATTAGTTCTTAAGTATTAATCAATCGTTAATATTTAAAGTGTAGGCTTATTTTGGGCCGTATTACGATAGTTAAATGATGCGAGGTTTTCTCTCTTTTACTGTCGAAATCCTATTTTCCTGATGAATCGGTAAAAAAGCCGATGAAATAAAAGGGAAAGGTGATCGGTAAAACCCGTGTCGTCGGCGCCGAAATTTATGAGGTTCCGAATGGTCCCAAAAACAGCATTAACCGTTTCGCGGCTTAGGCCCCTCACTATTTCTCGGAAAGCATCAGGAACCCCCGGTTAATGGACATATCCTTGTCAGGCCTGTTCGCGGACTCGCCCTTCATGGCCCATGGCTATTGTTTGAGTTGGGAGCCCAGGCTGTTGGGCCTGCACGTCTTTTCAGATGTGACCATCGCGCTTGCCTATTATTCGATCCCCTTTGCCTTGGGAACCTTTGCCTGGAAGCGCAAAGATCTGAAGCGGCGCTGCCTGGTTTGGCTGGCGGCGGCTTTTATCTTTCTATGCGGCACGACCCACTTAATCGGGGCGGTGACGATCTGGGCGCCGGTTTATGAGGTGCAAGGCGTTGTGAAGGCATTAACGGCTGCCGTGTCGCTTGCCATGGCCGTGGTGATTTGGCCGCTGTTGCCGAAGGCTTTGGCCTTGCCGAGCCAGAGCAATTTGGCCGAAGCCAACGCGCGTATTCAATCCCTGAATGCGGATTTGGAACGCCGGGTTGCCGGGCGCACCAAAGAGTTGGAGACGACGAATATGCGCCTGCGCATGGAAATTGCCGCGCGCGAAGAAACCGAAATCCAATTGGTTGAGGCGCGGGCTGCCGCCGAGCATGCCTCGCGCGCGAAGTCGGACTTCCTTGCCCATATGAGCCATGAATTGCGCACACCGTTGAACGTCGTGATGGCTTTTTCGGAAGTGATCGCGGACGAAACCTTTGGCCCCGATCAACGCGCGCGCTACCGCAGCTATGCCCAAAACATTCATGATAGTGGCAGCCACCTGCTGGATATCATCAGCGATGTCCTGGATCTGTCGAAGATTGAGGCGGGGGAGTTGCACCTGAGCGAGGAAGACGTCGCCCCCGCTGAGGTGATTGAGCGCGCGGCGCGCATGGCCTCCCCGAAATTGGACGCCAACGGCATAAAGCTGAGGGAGGATGTCGCGCCGACACTGCCGGCCCTCTATGCGGACCGCCGGTTGGTCACCCAAACGATCCTGAATCTTCTGGCCAACAGCGCGAAATATTCCAAACCCGGCGGGACGCTCACCGTCCATGCCCATGTTCGCCCCGATGGCGGCATCGACATTCAGGTTGAAGACCAAGGGCCCGGCATGAGCGAGGCGCAGGTCGCCGTCGCCCTAACCCCCTTCCAGCGCAGCGTCGATCCGATGAGCGGCTTTCATGACGGCGTCGGCCTGGGCCTGCCGCTTTGCAGCCGTTTCATGGAAAAACATCAAGGCAGCTTGACGATCGACAGCGCCCCCGACCGGGGCACACGGGTTACCTTAAGCTTCCCGCCCGAACGCTCACGCCCTCATTAAGGGTTAGGGTGCGCGCTTCGGCACAACCTCGCCGCCGGGGCTTTCCGGCTCGTCATCGACCATTTCCGCCGGGAAGCCGGGCGCGCGCACTTCAGCACCCGTTGCATCTTCTAGCCGGCGGATGATGCTGGGCGACCAAGCGCGATCCCCATAGCGCGCGACGCCGTCGGCGAAGATTTGCGATAAAAGCGGCGCCACCTCCAACGTCACACCGGCGCGCTCGGCCACCCCTTGGAATAGCCCTAAATCCTTTTGCACCAAATCCATGGTGAAGTTGATGTCGCGGCTGCCGTTCAGGATCACCTGGCTCTCGGTTTCATGGACGAAGGAATTGCCCGAAGAAATCCGGATCGCCTCATAGGCCGTGGCCATGTCCATGCCCGCGCGCTCCGACGTCACCAAGGCTTCGCAGACGCTGATCAAATTGGCACTCGCCAGATAATTGGTGACGACCTTTAGCACCGAGGCCGTGCCCACATCACCGGTATGCAAAATGCGCCGACCCATAGCGGCGAGAACCGGCAAGGCGGCATCAAAGGCCGCGCGCTCGCAGCCGGCAAAGATCGCGATATTGCCGGTCGCCGCGCGGTGGCAGCCGCCGGATACCGGGCAATCGATCGGCTGGCCGCCCTTGGCGATGACCAGCGCGCCCAGGCGTTCAACCTCGGTCGCATCGGTCGTGCTCATCTCCGCCCAAACCGTGCCGGGCTTCAGGCCAGCCAGGACGCCGTCCTCGGCTTCCATCACGGCGGCGCTGATAGCGGGCGAGGGCAGGCAGGTGATGACCATATCCACCGCTTGCGCCAGCGCACGGGGGCTATCGGCCACATGGGCGCCGTTGGCAGTGAGGGCACCGACCGCCGTCGGGCTCAGGTCGTGGACCGTTACCTCAAAGCCATTGCGCAACAGGCTGCCCGCCAGCTTGCTGCCGACATTCCCAAGACCGATAAAGCCGATATGTTTCATGTTCGCTCCCCCATGTGAAGGCTGCACTTTCGCCATGCAAAAGGCGCCGGTAAAGCGAAAAAGGAACTCAACTTATCATTTGATCCGGGGGCGGGGTAATCGTGCCGGATTGCCGGAAGTAGGCGACCGCCTCCTCCAAGCCGGACCAATCATCGGCTTGGTCGATTTTATCCCAAATCACCTCCACCGATTTCAGCGGCATGTCGGCGGGGGCGGACAACTCCCAGAAGGCTTGGCCGGCCAAATCCGCCCGGGGTGCCGCGTCGCGCAGGCGCGCAATAACATCCGCCCAAAGGGTGTGCGCGTACAGATCCTTTTGCGGGCTGACCGCGACCCGGCCCGCGTCCGCGCCGCCCACCAGATCGAAGAACACCTGCTCGAAGGCGGGCGTGGTTTCTGCCATTGCGGCCCAGAAATCCTGGGTCAGTGCATTGCCATCCTGCTTTTCCATCGGCGCCACCCCTAAGCGATAGAGCGTTTGTGCGGCCAGCGCCTCGCTGTAAATCGCGGGGAATTCATCAAAGGCGGGGCGGATTGCCTCCAGGCTGCTCAGCGGGATCAAACATTCCGCTAGGCGCGCCAAGTTCCAATGCAAGCTTTCCGGTTGACGGGCGTACGCGTACAAACCGCTATGGTCGAAATAGGCCGCGATCCGGGCCGGGTCGAATTGCTCCTGAAAGCGCCAGGGGCCGTAATCGAAGCTTTCACCCGTGATGGTGATATTGTCGGTGTTCAAGACGCCGTGCACGAAGCCAGCGGCCATCCAACCCGCCCCCATGTTCGCCACCGCCTGCTGGATAAGGCGGTAGAGGCCGACGATTGGGTCCGGCTCGTCCGCGGCTGTCGGCCAATAGGTTTCAATGCAGTAGTCGGCCAGGGTCTTCAGCGCCTTGTCATCCTCCAGCGCGCGTTGGCGCTGGAAGCTACCGATCCGAACATGGCTGTGGCTGAGCCGGGTTAGAACGGCGGAGCGGGTGGGCGAGGGCTCGTCACCGCGATAGAGCTTTTCGCCTGTCTCCACGAGGCTGAAACTTTTCGATGTCGCCATGCCGCGCGCTTCCAGCAATTCGGTCGCCAAAATCTCCCGCACGCCGCCTTTTAAGGTCAGGCGTCCATCGCCACTGCGCGACCAGGGCGTTTGGCCTGAGCCCTTGGTGGCCAGGTCAAGCAACCGGCCATCTTGCGCGTCGCGCATTTGGGCGAACAAGAAGCCCCGCCCATCGCCGATGTCGGGATTATAGGTGCGGAACTGATGCCCGTGATAGCGCAGCGCCAGGGGATGGGCCAAATTATCGGGTAGGGGGGTGAAGCGCCCGAAATGCGCCA
>Ga0136554_1000183_pt1 | contig 24553 bp, 28 predicted proteins | sample AntRauTorckE5431_FD_104637 | JGI IMG/M metagenome (GOLD analysis project Ga0136554, IMG submission 104637) | Saline lake microbial communities from Rauer Islands, Antarctica - Metagenome Torckler E5 #431 | ecosystem: Environmental > Aquatic > Non-marine Saline and Alkaline > Saline | place...
ATACCTTAACATTGTTACTGTTGCGAGTCATTCTCGCTTCGTGTAGATCCTTGAGGAAGTCCACTATTAGTACTCTTCGCCAGAGTCCATATCGTCGCCTTGGCCAGCACCAGTGCGAACAGGTCCTGTTTTTTCAACGTGCTTCTGTGCTGCTGCCATAAACTTTTGAATAGTTTTTGCCTGCACGCCGGTCTGCTTAACAACTTCTTCTAGTGACTTAGGTCCTAGGTTAGTGCCAAAGCGTGTTAGCGCATCGCCAACTGAACTTAGTGCGTTAGACACTTCGTCGTCTTTGTGCTTAGCAGCCATATCCATCATAGCACGGCCGAGCTCTGCTACTTGGTCGTTTTCTTTTAGTGTTCTGCTTGGTGTAGTAACTTCATTAATCTTCATGGGGTTATCCTATTTTGGTTGCCATCTGGTTCTTGGCACAAGTTTGGTCTTAGAGTCTTGTGCTACGTATCCCTCGCCGCCTTTCTGGCCGGCAGTAGTTGCTTTAACGTCTGTGTCTGCATCATCAAACTGTTCAATGATGTGGTCCTTGACTGTCATTATTTCTTTGACTAATCTAAATATCAAAGGCAATGCTTTGGGAGATTCTTTTGCTAGCTCAGCTATCTTCTTCTGTTTGTTTGCACTCACATTAGAGTTCTTGAGCCAATCAAAGAATCCTGTCTCTAGCGTATTTAACTGTTTTGCTTTGCTTTTCTGATTTACATACGTGTAGATGATATTCTTCATATCGCTCAACCCTTTGATAGGAGCAAGGAAGTCATCTATGACAGGAGCAAACTTTTTAGCGTCTTGTCTAATCTGATCTACGCCTGACGTGTCTACTTGCGGTTGATGTGTTACGTATGTAGGACCAAGCACCACAGCATTCTTGCTGCCCATGTTGTCTACTTCGCCCACAGGCTTGCCGGATTTACTGCCGAACTCGTTGAATTCCATGTGTGCTACGACACCAACTGAACTTCCCGCTATGCGCTTTCCTAGCTCGCTATCAGTAGTCACGGAGTATTCAACTTTGTTCGGAGTAAACTTAATATGCCCGTCTTCTATTACATACGGGTTGCCTGGATGCCACAGCAAGTCGCCGAAAATATATCCGCGGAAGTCGTCAGGTGTTACTCCTTCCATAATGCTATAAACATTAGCCATGTCTTGTGCAAAGTCTGAACGATCGCCTTTGCCCGTATTCATAATAAAATTATGTAGTTCTTCTGCTGAGGTTACCTTTTCTTTGCCCCAGCCATTAATGCCTGTTAAAACAAACTCACCTTCTTCATCTCGCCCGAAGTATACTGCCGGAAGACCGTCCCACTTAATACTTACATCACTTGCATCAGTGCCTAGCTTGTCTAGTATGTCAGCAGCTTTTATAGCACCTTCTGACCCGTCAACAAACACAAGGTCTTCTAGGTGCTGGTACTCACGACCTACCTTGGCTTCTGCTAGCATCTGTGCTTCTGTGAGTGCTGTTTGTATCTCGTGAAATCTCATCGTAGCTTCCCAGTTAATTCTCTAATCCTACGCAGATGCTTTTCGCCTAGGCTCTCGGTTTGATTAAGCTCGTCTGGTATGCCGATATCCTGTACAGTTCTATTCTCTTTGAAGTTGTGAATAATCTTTTGTACTAGGTCGTTCGGATAGTTTTTCTTAATAGCGGCTAGCAAGCTCTCGAATGAATTTAGATCTGCTGCTCCGTCTAAGCCCAGTGTCTTAGCAATCTCTTCAGCGTTCTTGATGCCTTTGCTGATCTTTGTGTTCTTGTTCTGCTTGGTATAGCCTTCGCCGCTCTTTTTCGGTACAGGCGTACGATTTACTTTGATCAAGCCTTCTGTAGGAGAAAACATCCAACGCTCGCTCTCCATAGGGCGGCCGTCCGCTGTTGTTTCTTCTGAGTCTTGTCTATCCCATACGCCTGCAATGCTGGCAATCATAAGGTTACGGAATACACCTTTGTACTTAGATTCTGTCTCTGCCGGTGAGTGGTAATAGGTCTTCATCCAATCTGGGTCGCCTGGCATAAAATCTACCTGTACATAGCCTGTGCGTGGCTTACTGGTAGTTTTTGACTCGTCGTAGCCAACGATCTGTACTTTAGTCATTATAACAGAACTTTTAGCAATGTCAAGTATTAATGGTGTTTTTTCTAATCTTTTTGTAAATTCGGGGATTTTGTCTGTGTCAATCTGCAGGGCCACGTCTATGTCGCCGGAAAATTCTTTCTTGCCTACTGAGCCCAGTGCGTTGTTCTTGAGGTCGATGCCCAGAGCTTTTTCTAGAGCGTCAAGGGTTGGTTCGATTTCTGAGATGTGGATCGGACCCACTCCTGGCATTGCTCCGCCTTCATTTATTCGCATTGTTTTTACTCTCTATAATCCTATTCATCGAACGTTTAAATTTTCTCGGATCGCCGCTCTTGATTGAGTTTATAAATCGGCGTTCTAACTCTGACGCAGTGTCTTCGTCGTATACATCGCTGATTCTATTAAGAAGGTTAATCGAGCTTTCGATTATATTAGACGCTGTTGCATCAATTAAATAATCGTTGTCTCTACTTCTATTTAGATTGTTCAGCTCTTCTAATATGCTTCTGGTGCGTTTTTTCATATAGTGGAGTTCCTTGACAGTATTTAGTTGAGGTTATACATTAAAAGTACAAACCAAAATAAAGATGCTACACAGCAAGGTTAGATCCCCCACTTTTTAATCAAATAAGCCTCGAGTTGAGTTATCTCTTTGTCTGTCATTAATCTGTCGAATATTATTATCTCACAAATTGCGCCAGCGTACTCTGGGACGCCGAAAGCAACGAGGAATCCTAGTTCAGGATTGTTATAGTCTAACAACGTCTGGGTGTTAGTAGAGCTACCTACTTGGGCTCCGTTGAGCCGTAATACTCGTCCTGTAGTATTGTTTATCATTGTGTGCAGACGGGTTACTCCTGCGGCGTTGTATGCGTCTAGTGTTCGGTTTATATCATTGTCCCATTGTGCAAAGGAAAAGGTGTCGCTGGTTCGATAGCCGATGTGCAGATTTGAGTTAGTATTAGCATCGCTACCACCAAAAATCCATTGGGCTCTGTCAGTGTTGTCCTTTGATTCAACAATAAAGATAGCGTACCTCTTTCCTACCAATCCAGCAGCACCGTCAAGGAAAGGCATTGAGAACCTTTCAAGTGAATCAAAGTTTAGTGTAGAGCGACCATTTATTACAACCTCGTCGATCTCTGGGTCAGAACCAGAAGACATTACCTTAGTTGGGTCTCCTAGCTTGTCTTTCCATCCATTGACGCTATTATTGTCAGTAAAGAGCATTGTTGACTCGTCTGATGCGTCGAACCAAGCAAACACGTCGTTCATGCTTAGTGGCGTTTCGTCAACAGGTATCGGCATGTCTTCGTATGTTAGGTTACCTTGTGCTGTGCCGCCTCTTTGCGTTGTAAACTCGCTACTGAGTTCGTTGAGTACAGTATTCGCTCCGGTAATGGTTACGCCATTAGGACCGTCTAATGGCGCGCGAAACAATAGGCCGTTGTCTATGCCGTCTTCGCCTAATGTTTCTTTTATTGCTAATAAATCATCAGGAGTTAACACTCTATTATAAACCCTACAGTCGCCAATTAGGCCTTCGAAGCTACGTTGCCCGTCGGGTCTGTTACCCATCACCAACGGCCATCCATTTTCAACTGACACGTTTCCTGTCTTGGCGACTGAGGCGACTTCAAGTGCGTCGATGTACATTCTCATCTGACTACCGTCATATACTCCAGCAACGTGATATAACTTGTCAGGCGACAATTGAACGTCTGTTTCCTCTAATACCGTTAAATCATTGCCGGCGCCGGTTTGAATAACAAACTGTAGGATCCTCTTTGTGCCGTCTACTAGAGAATCTCGAGTAGTTAACGAGAACGCTATATCAATCCCTCCGTTGTCGTGTCCGAACACGCGGCCGAACCCACCGTCAGCATCTAGATCGTATTGTATGAATGCACATATTGTAAAACTACTCAATCCTGCTGGAGTTAAGAAGTTCCCAAAGTTTACTTGCTGACCTGTGCCCACTGCTGTATCAAACCTAATCATTACGAGAAGCTCACTTCTAGTCTGCTTACTAGTAAGTCGCCGGTTAGCGTGTCTGCTGCTAGGCTCGCACGTCGTACCAGCTCAAACTGATGCAACGTCCCGGCAGTTAATCCCAACGACGATATAGCAACAGTAACTTCGTTTACTTGGTATACTGTAGACAATCCGGTGATAGTAGTCTGGCCAGCTGTTGTAGTGTTCCACGGACCTACTGGTGCTCCGGTGTTTACAGGCCTATTAAAGAATGCAATAACAGCATTAGTGCCAGTACCAGTTGTTCTTCTCTTAGTCCAGACCTTAAACTTTATAGTTGTAAGTCCTAACGTTGCTGCTGGTATGTCCACTAAGAAGCCAGCACCTTCGTCTGTTGACTGATCAAAGGCTCTAGTTCTTATTGCCTGGTTAACAGGGTCTCTAATTAAGCTGCTTGAATTACTCACTGTCCAATCTACGTTGTTAGTAAAGTCAAAGTCCTGTGCGTTTATTACAGTCTTACTAACACTAGACACTGGCAGTAAGCTAGAGTCGATTTTGCCAGTTGCATCAAGAACAACAGGTTTGCTAGCATCAGCTGCACCTGCAGACGTAGAGATAAATGCAGACTGTAGGTAGTAGTTACCTAGTTGGCTATTAATCTTGTTAGCAGACCACAAGTCACCAGTAGTTGTGCCGGTGTCGTTAATCGACCCGCCTACTGAGTTAATTGCCCTAGATTGGGTGAAGTACAAGTTAGCGGTGCCTTCTCCAAGGCCGTCTGTATCCTTGCTGTTAAATGCAGTATTGAAGCGTGCCTGAGTATAATACAAGTTAGTACCTTCACTCAAGTCACTTGTGCTTCTTCCTACTAAGAAACTAGCATCAAGTCGTCCGGCTGAGTCAGTACGGATTACTTCGTTCGCGTTACTTGCACCAGTAGTAGACTGAATGCCTGTTGTTTGTGTAGCAACAAAGTCTGCAATCTTATCAGCTGACCATATGTCATCGGTGCCAGTGCCTGCATCGTTAACTGAACCGCCTACTGCGGTAGTAGCTCTAGCATCAGTGAAGTATAAGTTAGTACCTTCAGTTAGGTTAGTAGTTGACTTATTACCGAACGCAGTATCGAACCTTGCACTTGTGTAGTATAAGTTAGTGCCTTCGGCGAGGTCTGTTGTGCTACGCCCATCTAAGAACGTTGCATCTAGGTAACCTGCTGAGTTAGTACGGATTAACTTGTTAGCATCAGCAGCACCAGCAGTTGTTTGTATGCTTGATGTGCCTATAACAGCTATCTCGTCACCTACATACTCTGCAATTCTGTCAGCTGACCACAAGTCATTGGTGTCAGTGCCGGTGTCGTTAACTGATCCACCAACTGCTGTTACTGCTCTAGCATCAGTGAAGTACAAGTTAGAACCTTCAGACACTTCGTCTGTGGTTAAGTTATCAACTGAGGACTTAGTAGCAAAGAACGCACTATCGTTGCCGTCAAGTGTGTCTGCGTCTACATTCAATGCATCAACAAACGCTTTGTCTACACGAGCGTCGATAGCACTGTTGGCTCTTGCAACAGTATAGTATAAGTTAGTGCCTTCAGCTAGGTTCGAAGTCGAACTGCTTGACAAGAACACTGGCTCTAGGTAACCTGCTGAGTTAGTACGGATCAGCTTGTCTGCATCAGCAACGCCAACAGATGTTTGAATGCCTGTTATCTCAGTTGCAACGTAATCAGTGATCTTATCAGCTGACCATATGTCATCAGTGCCAGTGCCTGCGTCGTCTACACTACCGCCTATTGCTGCAACAGCTCTTGGGTCAGTGAAGTATAAGTTGCTGCCTTCTGCAACGTCATCTGTTGTTAGGTTATCAACAGATGCCTTAGTAGCAAAATACGTACTGTCGTTGCCGTCTAAGGTGTCTGCGTCTACGTCAAGTGCATCAACAAACGCTTTACCTACACGAACATCAATTGCTGAATTAGCTCTGGCATCTGTATAGTAAAGATTAGAGCCTTCACTTAGGTCGCCGGTGTCTCTACCAATCAAGAAGCTTGCGCTCAAGTAGCCTGTGCTGTCAGTGCGTATTAACTTGTCTGCATCAGTTGCGCCAGTGGTTGTCTGTATACCTGTAATCTCAGTTGCAACGTAATCAGTGATCTTATCAGCTGACCATATGTCATCTACATCTGATCCAGTATCGTTGACACTACCGCCGATTGCTGTTACTGCTCTAGCATCAGTGAAGTATAAGTTAGTACCTTCTGATAGATCAGTAGTTGACTTGTTGCTAAATGCTGTATCAAATCGTGCCTGGGTGTAGTATAAGTTAGTGCCTTCAGCAAGGTCGTCAGTGTCTCTACTCGCCAAGAAGCTAGCTGACAAGTAACCGCTTGAGTCTGTCCGTATAATCTTGTCTGCATCGGTTGCACCAGTAGTAGACTGGATACCCACATTGCCGCCGGTGCCTAACTGAATGTCTACGTAGTTTGCTATTCTATCAGCTGACCATATGTCGTCTACATCTGATCCAGTGTCGTTAATTGAACCACCGACTGCTGTTACTGCTCTTGCACTAGTAAAGTAAAGGTCACTTCCTTCAGCTACTTCGTCAGTTGTTAAGTTATCAACTGATGCCTTAGTAGCAAAGTACAGACTATCAAAGCCGTCTAATGTGTCAGCGTCTACATCAAGTGCGTCAATAAAGCTCTTAGTAACACGAACGTCGATTGCGCTATTAGCCCTTGCGTCTGTGTAGTAGAGGTTAGCACCGCCTTCACTAAGTGCGTCAGTATCCTTGTTAGCAAATGCTGTATTGAAACGCGCCTGGGTATAATAAAGATTAGTACCCTCGCTTAGATCGTCAGTGTCTCTGCCTATCAAGAAGCTAGCATCTATATAGCCTGCTGCATCTGTGCGTATCAGTTTGTCTGCATCAGTTAAGCCGCTAGTAGACTGAACGCCTACTGCACCGTCTGTGCCTACTTCGCTGTTAATGTAAGATATGATCTTATCAGCTGACCAGATGTCGTCTGTAGCTGTGCCTAGATCGTCTACGCTGCCTTTGACTGCTGTTACTGCTCTAGTGTCTGTGAAGTATAAGTTAGTACCTTCAGCTACATCAGTAGTAGTCTTGTTGCTCAGTGCTGTGTCAAACCGTGCCTGTGTGTAATAAAGGTTAGTGCCTTCACTTAGGTCATCTGTAGTAGCATCAGTTAAGAACACAGGCTCTAAGTAGCCTGTTGCTGTTGTGCGGATCAGCTTGTCAGCGTCAGTAACACCTGTTGTTGTTTGTATACCAACTGTGCCTGCTGTGCCTACTTCGCTGTCTACGTAGTCTATGACCTTATCAGCTGACCAGATGTCATCTACAGCAATACCAAGGTCGTTTACACTTCCGCCGACTGCTGTTATTGCTCTAGCATCTGTAAAGTAAAGGTTGCTGCCTTCTGCTACGTCGTCAGTGCTGATGGTGTCAAGCAACGTCTTGTCTGCTGCTGACATAAAGCCTGCGATAGACTGAGTTACTTCTGCGTGCAATGTTCCGCCTAGCTGGTCGCCATGACTGTGAACGTGGTCTTGTCTTGCTAGAGCATTTAGGATGCCTTCACTGTTTACTGTGCCTACGGTGCTAGGTGTGCCAGTAGCAATAGGGTCAGCACCGTTAGGCAAGTGTCTTGCTGCGTGTGCTTCTACTACTACGCCGTTTACTTGATTGACATTAGATATGCTATTAGCACCCATGTCAATACTGCCAGTCGCTGTGCGACTGCCGTCTGTTCTCAAGTATTGTGGGTGGTCGTCAGCTGACAGGCCAAGCAAGTTGCCGTGTGTTGTTGATGCACTAACGCCGCCTGCTTTAAAGCCTATCACTGGCCGCTCGTCTATAATAGCGTATATGCCATTGCCTTCTTGTACAATTACGCTGGCAAGAAGAGCAAAGCTCTCTTTAACGAACGCTGGCGGTAGTGGTAAGTCAGCTTGTTCAGCAACGGCCGGGTTGCTAAACTCGTCTTGCCCAACAACCAGAAAGTAAGTTTCGTTGACACCGTCGCCTACAACATAGAAAGAGTGCTTAACATAGTTACCTGCTCCTAGACTAACTAGTGTGCCGCTGCCGTCGTCAAACGCTGTCGGTACTGCTTGTGCGTCGTGTATCAGGTTATATCCTGTAGTCGCAGTCCTGTAGACCTCTGTGAATACTACGTCCGAGTCGCCCGATGGTGTAAACCTTAACTCACCGTAGTAAAAGCGACCAGATGATACGTTTAACTGTAGTGGCGTTGTACTAGCACTAACAATGCTGCCTGATGCGAATATCGGACCAAGTGCATCTCTAAAGAATACAGTCTGCTTATTGTCGTTATGTTCGTTCTTTGATCCAATTTGCTCAATAAACTCTACGTGACCGTGAGCTCCATACACCCGGCCCAGCAGTATAAAGTTTATAAGGTTATCTGGAGGTGACGCTGATGCTACTAAATTGCTGTTCGCATTAACAAGGAGCCATCGCTCTTCGCCTGGGTTAATGGTTACTGTGGTATCTCCCCAGGCAATCTCTAGCAGCGTATCATCTGTAGAGTCCACTACGTATCCCTTACCTGATCCTACATTTACTATGTTAGAACCAGGAGCTGACGTTAACTCGCCTCCATGGGTGTATCCTACAGGAGACGAAGATCTTACTAGTTGCGACAAGTTTACTAGCCTAGCTGTTCGATCTCCTTGAAACAGTTCGCCTAGAAGCAACTGTCCTACACTATCGCCTGTGGGGCTAAGGATGCTTACTGTTAGAGTGCTTGCTGGGTCTACAAATATGTCATCGCCGCCGAGTATGCCAGTAATAGAACCGTATGCATCAGGGTGCTCTACTAATAGGTCATAGTTGTTTGCGTCTGATACTAGGCCAGTTGATCTAACATACGGCCCTACGCCTTCATTTGGTACGTGAAGCGTTACGTTTGCGTTCTGGACTCCAACATCTGTCATGATCAGCGTTGCACCGTTTGATACGTGCAGTGCGTGATCTATAACGCCGGCACCTGCGTTAATTACAGCGTCGTTAAGGATAACAGTAGTTGCCTGACCTTCAACAAGCATATATTGGTTGATGGATATTAACGGACTGAATATAGTGTGTATTAATCCGTCGAATATAACGTTCATTATGCCAGTCGAAGTAGACGATATGTCAAACGCTCTTATAAATTGGCAAGTGCTGCAAATATTAGTAGTGCTTAGTCTGAGGTTAACAGTGGCTGCACCGGTGTTCTCAGCGTGTAATATGCCCCATGTTCCTCTAAATTCTAAGTTTTCAACAACAGCTTCGCCCGATACCGAAGTATCGAGTTTAATAGTATAGTTGCTGGGGTCACTTGGGCCTTCTGCCTTTACGTTGGCTATCTTTGAGTTAACAGATAGCGTAATGAAGTCCTGAGAGTCTGTAGACGGCTGTAAGAGTGTGCTTGATCCGAACCCTGTTACTGTAACGTGCTCTGGTATAGTGAACGGTGCATCGGTAAATCTTCCTGCACCGACTACAATTGCATAAGCGTTTGCTGGGCCAGCATCGCCTCTTGAGTTTATCTCTGCAATAGCGTCACTGATTGACGAGAACTCATTTGATCCTGTTGGTGCGTAGTCAACATGCAGTACATTACTAAATCCGTAATCTTTAAGGAATTCATCTACGCGGCTGTCTACGCGGGTCTGGTTATAGTAAAGATTTGTAGTGCCTTCTGTTATGTCGTCGGACGTTAGGTTAGCAACAGTTGTATCTAATGTAGTTAGGTTTGCTGCTGTGGCAAAGTATGCGCTGTCGTTGCCATCTAAGGTATCAGCATCTACATCAAGTGCGTCAACAAAGCTCTTAGTAACTCGCGTGTCAATGGCGTTGTTGGCTCTTGCGTCTGTATAGTAAAGATTAGCATTGCCTTCGACTAAGCTATTAGTATTCTTTCCTGCCAGTGCAGTGTCGAACCTGCCTTGTGTGTAGTATAGGTTTGTGCCTTCGCTCAAGTCAGTGGTGCTTCTACCTACTAAGAACGTTGCATCTAGATAACCTGCTGAGTTAGTACGTATTAACTTTGTGCCATCTGCTGCACCGCTAGTAGAGGTAACGCCTACTGTGCCACTGGTGCCTACTTTGTTGTTAATGTCTTTAACGATCTTATCAGCTGACCAAAGGTCGTTTGTACCTGTACCAGTGTCGCTCTTTATGCCACCTATTGCTGATACTGCTCTTGCATTAGTAAAGTATAAGTTGCCTGCTTCTACGATGTCGTCAGTTGTTAGGTTGTCTAAATCTGACTGCGAAGCAAAGTACGCACTGTCTAGCCCATCTAGTGTCCCCGCATCTACATTTAAACCATCGACGAAGCTCTTAGTAACCCTTGTGTCAATAGCACTGTTAGCACGAGCTGCTGTGTAGTAGAGGTTAGCGCCTTCTGCTAGATTAGTAGTTGACTTATTACCAAACGCAGTATCGAATCGAGCCTGTGAGTAATATAATGCTGTGCCTTCTGGTATGTCGCTCGTTGTTGCTGTTAGCAAGCTGTTATCTAGATAACCTGCTGCTGATGTGCGTATTAGCTTATCACCGTCAGATGAGCCTAGCGTCTGTTGGATGCCAACTGTACCGCCAGTGCCTACGTTGTCGTCAAGATGATTAGTAATCTTGTTAGCAGACCACAAGTCATCTGTGTCAGTACCTGCGTCATTAATTAACCCTCCTACTGCCGTAATAGCTCTCGCAGTAGTGAAGTACAAGTTAGACGTGCCTTCCGTTAACTCGTCAGTGTCTTCATTAGCAAATGCAGCATCAAATCGTGCTTGGGTGTAGTAAAGATTGCTGCCCTCAGCAAGGTCTGTTGTGCTACGTCCATCTAAGAACGTTGCACTCAGGTAGCCGCTGTTGTCTGTGCGTATTAGTGTGTCTGAATCGCTAGAACCCGACGTTGATTGGATTCCAGCATCGCCAGATTGGCCTACTTCGCCTTCAATGTATGCTACTAGTTTGCTTGCTGACCATATGTCGTCTGCTGCAAGACCTAGGTCATTTACTGTGCCGCCGATCGCTGTTACTGCTCTAGCATCAGTAAAGTATAGATTAGTGCCTTCTGTTAGGTTAGTAGTTAATTTATTACCGAACGCAGTATCGAAGCGTGCTTGGGTGTAGTAGAGGTTAGACCCTTCTGCTAGATTGTCAGTGTCTGCGTCTGTTAAGAACACAGGAGCCAAGTAACCGTTTGAATTAGTACGGATTAACTTGTTAGCGTCTAGGTTTCCTGAACTAGTCTGAACACCTACGTTTCCGCCTGTGCCTAATTCCTCGTCAACGTATTCCGCAACTCTATCAGCTGACCATATGTCGTCTGTAGCTGTGCCTAGATCATTAACACTACCGCCTACTGCGGTTACTGCCCTTGCGTCAGTGAAGTACTGGTTTGACCCTTCACTTAGGTCCGATGTGCTTCTGCCTAATAGCATCGAAGCATCTAAGTAACCAGATGAGTTAGTACGCATTAACTTGTCTGCGTCAGACGACCCGCCAGTAACTTGAACGCCTACGTTGCCGTTAGTTCCTACTTCCTGGTCTACGTAATTAGTGGTCTTATCAGCTGACCATATGTCATTAGTGCTAGTGCCAGTGTCGTCTAGTATGCCGCCAACTGCTGTTGTTGCTCTTAGGTCTGTGTAATATAAGTTTGCGCCTTCGGCTACGTCATCTGTAGTTAAATCATCAACAGATGTCTTAGTAGCAAAGTATGTGCTGTCATTGCCATCAAGTGTATCAGCGTCTACGTTCAGTGCATCAACAAACGCCTTAGTAACTCGTGTGTCGATTGCTGAATTAGCTCTTGCATCTGTGTAATATAAATTGCTGCCTTCGGCTAAGTTGTCTGTGTCAAGTGCTGATATAAAGCTAGCATCTAAATATCCTGTGCTGTCTGTGCGCACTAGCTCATTAGCTTCTGCTATGCCAGTAGTTGATTGGATGCCCGTTGTTGTTGTAGCAACGTAGCTTGTAACCTTGTCTGCTGACCAAATGTCGTCTGTGCCTGTGCCCGCATCGTTAACGCTGCCGCCAACTGCTGTTATTGCTCTTGCACTTGTAAAGTATAGGTTAGTGCCTTCGGCTACTTCGTCAGTTGTTAGGTTTGCCACGCTTGAAGCAGTGGCAAAGTATGTACTATCTCGCCCATCTAATGTGTCAGCGTCAACGTTTAAATTATCAATGAAAGATTTGTTTACGCGGCCGTCAATGCGAGTGTTTACGCGGCCGTCTGTGTAGTAAAGATTCGAACTGCCTTCACTAAGTGCGTCAGTATCCTTGTTATCAAATGCTGTATTGAAACGCCCCTGTGTGTAGTAGAAGTTGCTAACCCCTTCGTTGATGTCGTCTGAATCAAGGTTGTCAACAGTGTTAGTTAAGTTGCTCAGACCTGACTGTAACGTGTTAAAGTCTGAAATAAGGCTAGATTGAACGCTAGCAGTGCCAAAGTAAGTACTGTTAAAGCCGTCAAGCGTATCAGCGTCGACAGGTATTGCTGCTACTCGTTGGTCTATGTCATCAAACGCTCTGGCCTGGGTGTAATATAAGTTGCCAGCGCCTTCTGGTAAGTCGTCTGTTGTCGACGGACCACTTCCACCGCCGCCAGAAGACGTTACTGGTATGCCCCCTACTGTTGCACCATCGCTGATGTAAAGTTGTCCAGTGTCTTCATTGTAGAACATCTGTCCAGGATAACCAATGTACTGATCTACTGGGAACTTAACTAAACCTGCTTTTATCTTACGTAAAAATGCCACTTATACTTCCTTATATCTACACGCAATATTATGCTATTTCGTCATCTTCTGGATCGTCTACCAATTGCGCTGCAATAGTTGATCTCTTCCCTAGCTCAGCTTTCTTTAGCTCAATCTCTTGCTGCTGTGGATATGCCCATGCGTCGTCTGCGTCGTCTGCGTCTGGTGCGTCTGGATCGTTGCTTATGTCATACTCAGGTTCTAACGGCTCTGCGTCTAACTGATCTCGCTGGCATGGTGATTTCTTTGCAACGGGTTGCGGTTGATGCATTGGCTGAACGTTTATATTTGGCTCGCCCATATCGTCAACATCGACTGTGATAATAAATTCTCTAGCTCTCATAGATTTGGCTCCTGTTGTATTATTTATCAAGGATACTGCTGGAAGGATTTTTAGCGAGCAGAGGTAGTAACGGTTAGATAATCCAAGGACGACCTGGTTTTAATCCGCCAGTGTTTGGATTGTCTACAACGTTGTTTGTATTGTTGTCGCTATTAGCATACTTGGTAGGGAGACGGTTGATATCGTATGTATCAGGCTTGTCCTGAGCTGTTCTATTTTGTGCAGCTAGAGTTAACTTTGCTTCTTGTCTGGCACGTTTAAATTCTAGTGTCGAAATACCATTAGCTGCCACGATACATTCCTCCTAGACGTCGAATGTTTTCAAGTTCTTCGTCGTACCCAGAATCCTGTTCAGGTTCGTCGTCGCCTTGTGCTTTCATGAAACTAACAATATCGTCATAGTCGGCCATTGTAACAATCTTTTCCTGACTCAACTCAACCATCTTCTGGGCGACATCATGTAAATCCATGTCGTTGTCTATCTCTTCACGTGCTAGTTCTAAGAGTCTTATAAACGTTGGAACATCTACGTAAATTACATCTGTCATTTCTTGAGCCATTAGTACTGATCCTTTGCTGTCTGTTAGGCGTAGAAGCCCTATTCTTATATTTAGCTATAAATACAGATGCAACGGAATGACAGAGTATTTTTGAGAAGCTTAAAGGGACGTCATAGACGATTAAGTATTGAAAGTAACAATAAAAAGGGTAGCAAATGCGCTACCCTTTTTTATGCGAGATAAGTCATCCAACTGTCGTGTCGCACATTCCAACTCAACTCACGACGGTTCCTAACCAATTCGTAGTAAGTTGGCTTGCGTGGCTCTCTGTCAGGGACCAGAGCCTTGTTGTTGCCCTTGTTGTGGTTACAAGGACCGCAAGATGTCACAACGTTTTCCCATGTGGTCTTACCGCCGTAGCACTGTGGCATGACATGATCGATAGTTGAAGTACTAGATGTTAGTTTCAAATCGCAGTACTGACAGACAAAGTTATCACGCAGGAACACATTGCTCTTTGAGAAACGCACCTTCTTCTTAGACTGCATCATTTCTTTAAGCATGATAACTGAGGGAACCTGAGTTTCCCACTTTTCTGAATGCACTACCCAGTCGTCGTACCAGTCCAGAACAATACACTTGTCCTGCCACATGTACGATATGGCATCCTTCCATGAGATAGTACTCAATGGCAAGAATGATACTGGTTGTGCGTCTGCGTTCAGTAGTAGAACGTCCATTTCTATTTCCTCCGGTGGTGCTGTCCGGTTCAGCGTTAGTTAATATTTGCCTGTAAACTATAACAGGTCTTTCTAGTTGTGTCAACAGTTTTTAGAACCAACTGTCAACTGTAAACTTTGTGCAGTGTTCTAATGCGTTGCGCCATTGCTTTTCGTCTGACGTCGACGAAAACACAATCTCTGGAGTAGCAGGTGCAGAGACCCAATACTTTTTGCCAATCTCTTCTTCGAGTTCTCCTGGCTCCCAAGCACACTTGCCTGCACACATCATCCAATTGTAAGGCTCGTCGCAGACTGCTAGCTTTTCGATCATAAACGTATCAGAACTTACACTAAACTCTTCTGTCACTGGGCGAGTATTTGATGAATACCATTCGCCCGAGTGTACCATAAGTATGCCGCTGTCGTCACTGTAACCGCCGTGATAGAGTGGCGAGTTCAATGTGTTGTTGTACGAAAGGTAGTCCATTCTTTCAAGTAGCTCTCGCACTGTAAGACTGCTTCTGCGGTTAACTACTACACCTTGTGTACCTATAAGGGGTCCGTTTTCATATATAAGAACAACACAGCCTTCGTACTTTGACTCAGCTTGTTTCGGTGTGCTTACTACAATTTTACCTGCAAGTGACTCTTGTAGACTTATATTAGTGTCTGTCATTAACTGTTTCCTTTATGACCAGTTAGGTAGTGGTCCACCGTACTTTTTGCCTTTGATCTTCTTGCCGCCTACTTTCTTGCGTTCTTTTCCGATCTTATGGCTTTTGTTGCCGTCTCTTGCTCTGTAGCCCTGTGACTTGCATGAAGCAAGTGCCGACGCGCCCAGAGCAGAGTCAGGCTTTGAACTCTTACACAGCTCTTTGCTGGCTTTCCATTCATTTATTTCTGCGTCGACTGTCTCGACTAGTTCGTTCATTTTCATAGTTCTTTACCTAAACTTATCAGCTGGGTTGTCTGAGTGCCTTTTGCCGTTGCAGTCGCAGTCGTCTTCGCACAGTCTAAATGTAAGTGCTCGTCTTGGTCCCTGCGTTGTGTTTATATTGATCTCTCCTGACTTTTCATGGAATTCGATCTTGGTAATTCTCGCACGTTTCTTGTTCGGTCCTACCTCGATCTCCTGTCCTACTTCTAGCTGCACTGCAATCTTCTTGAGTGGCTTCATGAGAGATCTCCTTGTTAAATTGTTATAAAGTATTTAGCGGGATAGAGTTGCCGAGTACGCTATTTGAAATAGACTATCGACTGCGGAAGCACTGAGTCAATGTACGATCTGTATGCGTTTCTTACACGATCGTTTGTTAAGATTAGAATCTTAGGCCATTTAGTTGTGATGGCAGAACCAAAGTCTGCCATATCAGGCAAAAGCCTGGGAAGAACTCTTGGCTGCTCTCCAGTAAAACCTATGAACCTTAGTGCTGCCATTGAATTGCCCGCCTGATCTACTGTGAAAAATACACGTAATCCACGCCTTTTCTTTCAAGGCATGAATTTATGTTTTCTTTCAATCGCTCGTCAGCAGCTCTGCTAGTCTGTGTAACAAGCCAGTTGCCGCCGTCTTTAAGCCATTGACCAATCTGCTCAATCATAATTTTGCTTTTTTTTTCGGATCTATGGTCAGAACAAACATAGAAATGATAGATAAAAACAGCTTTTGTGCGGTCTTTTCCACTAACGGAAATATCAAAGTCGCTGCTTATAGCCAGCATTTTCTTATAAAATTTTTCATTGAAGTTTTTTACGGTTGAGAAAACCCCAATAACCGATCCGCCCTCTTCGACTCGATAAAATCTAAAATCACCTTTTTTTTGAGCTGCCTTAATGTAATCTGAAACCTCTTTTGAGGCAGAAAAATCATTGTCTATTTCAAGTATCATAAGATCACCTGTTACAAGGGCCACTTGTTAAGCAAGTTGAAAAATTGAGGGCCAGCGTTGCTTGAGTTCATTTCTCCATCAATAGTTGGAGTCGTCAGAATAGTGCTTGGGAACTGAACGTATTCATACACTGCTGGAAACCCGTTGCCAGGGTTGTCCCTTTCAATGAAAATGTCACTAATGGAATTTGCAAAAGTTGGAAATGCTACCCCTACGGATAACAGTGAAACATCAGTAAAGTCATTAACATTAACGGTTACTATTTTTTCATCGTCAACGCCAAAATCAACTTGTGCCATGTAGTAGTTTTTAGAGCGAGCAATTTCTGCTGATAGAGTTGAAAAGCCATCCCCATTATTGACCGTTATAATTGAGCTTTCTCTGCCTTTTGTTAAAGTCCTTGCGCCCCAATTTACTGTGTACTCAGTCCATTTATAAAGTTCCGGATCATTTCCTATTATTGATTCTAAGGAAAGAATAATAAGATTTCCTGCTACATCGTCATAAATAGCCCCAAACAAGGAATTAGGAAGGGCGTCACCGGTAAATTCAGCGTTTTTTTCAAGAGTTGAAAAAGAATGTTCAGAAATTTTCCATGTAGAAGGATCTGCTTGCAAATTTATAAATTTACTTGAATCTGAAGGAAAAAATCTCATTGGTAGAAGATTTAAGGACGTTGCTTCTATTGTAGCAACGGTTCCATCGAACTTGCCGTTATAATTGGCGGAAGTATCAGCATTGTTTGCAAAGCTGGCCGTCAAACCTTTTCTTGTTGCTTTGTCATAAATGATTTGTTTACTAAAAAACCCAAAGCCAGTATTTACACCTGTAAGTTCATCAAAATCATTTTCAATGATAGTTCCGTTGGAATTTTTCAAAGTGAATTGAAAGCCAAGCGTGTCGTTTTTTCCGTCAATTTTTTGGACGAAAAAAATACATTCGTCAAGAGTTACTCCGTCAATGCTTGAAAAGTAAGATGTTATCCCGCCTCCTCCTATGTCGTTTTCATTAGTCTGCAAGTATGGAATTCCAGCTGAGTCAATTATTGTGTCCGTTTCTGGGTCAACAATAGAAAGAGTTTTTGTTGCGTCGTTGAATCTTGGCGTAATGGCGTAAGCTGCGTAAGCAATGGCGGGTAGCAAAAGTTCTTTCCATACGCCAGAAACCTTAACGTATGCCTGAGCAACGCTTTTCCAAGATCCAGAAACCTTTACTGAAACTTCTGAAACATTCTTAAATGCCCCTGAAACCTTTGTCGAAATCGGCATTCTATTCTCCTTTACGCTTCATATTTATACCAAACATCGCCATCGCTGCCGCCAGTGGGATCTGCTGTTGAAATTGTGAGGTTTCGTACAGCGTTTGATCCTACTGTGCCTGCTGGTATTTCTAGGCTTCCGTTCATTTTGTTTGCCATCGATTAAATCCTTATTTTATATTTATTGTCAAGAACAGTTGACATACCCTAGACTAGGCGTTATACTGTACAGGAACAGTTACATTCAACTAAGACAAAAGGCAACACTTATGTTCGATCATCAAGCAATCCGTGAACACAATCGCAACTGGTGGAACCGTCAGACTATTGACGCACCATTAACACTCAACAGCTTTGCTGGCACATTTACTTTCGAAGACCATGATGTGGTGCCCGAGCTCATCCGTGAGCTGGTGCTGAGCCAAGTCAACGTGGACGACTTTGAAAATGTGCCTATCACTACTGTAGAGCAGATTGCTAACGACTTCTGGAAGGGTCCTGGCAGTGGTGCGTTCATCAGCGAAGTTGTGTGGTGTGCTCGCATTGCACGAACTGAAGGTGCTACAATCACTGTAAGCAGAAATGCCTGGAAGTTGGATTCAGAAGTGCAGGCTGCTTACGACGTTGCAGGAGCAGATGAATGACGCCATGGGATATCAAGGCAGGTCAGAGTTTGGCCTGTCGTTATCGCATTTTAAAGATGCTGGACGGCGAAGGCGCCCCTGTGCAGGGTCTTAAGATTGGCGAGACTGCGGCCGGCCCTGGCTACATTGAAGGCACCGCGGTAATCGTCAAGCGCGATACAGAAAAAGAACTGCTGGAAGTACAGGACATTGACACATACGAAACTCACGTTGTAACCTACAGAGATGTCTGGGACATCGACATAGCAGAATACAAATAACACGGAACCCTTTTTAGGTATATACTGTACAAGGAGAGTATATGTTTAAAAGGGTTTTTGTGGCGGTGCTTCTAGCACTATTTGCCACATCAGTACAGAGTGAGGAAAGAAGATTAGCACTAGGAGGATGGAGTTCCCATTGGTGCGAGTCATGTATGATAACCAACAAGGATCACAAGATCGTTGCTGCGGAATATAAGAGTTGGACCGCCGGCTACTATGAAAATAGCTACGGTCGCGATACTTTTTTCGTAGCACGAGTTGGCAGAATAGCTGTTAGTGAGAATGTTAATCTTGTTGGGTCCGTTGGACTCAGTCGCGGATACCGCGGCTGTCTTAGTATAGACGATGGTGCGCCCGGAAAAGACGCAAGTGTCTGTTTGCAAGCATACGCGGGCATTGAGTACGACAAGTATCGATTCGTACCTACACTAAAGTTTATACCGTTTGCAGTGATCTTTTCACCTGAGATCAAGTTTTAAGGAGAGAGAAATGACAGCCCACATCAAAGATAGCAAAGCAATCGAGCAGTTTATTAACACTGTAACCGACGAGACTGTACCGATTGCATGTAATATGCTCGACGAGTTCTGGAGGAATCATTGTGAAATACACAAAACGTTTCTTTGTTTCCTACACTGGACAAGTCATGATCATGCTGCTAAGGGCACATGGGCTAACTTAGATTATCTTTTGCGTCAACGTATTAAGGAACTGAAGTCTAGTGAGTGATAAGATGTTTCGACTAGCTGAGCTAGGCGACTTCTTACACAACTGCTCAACTGCATTGATGTACGGCGGACAAGAAGTGCTTGCTGATCAAGTAGCCAGCATAGCAACATTTTCTTGGACAATGTGTCGTTCAATAAACGGCGACGTTCCTGACCCTGCTAACACTGTAGGCTGTTACATTCTTTCTTGGTTCGAAGATCGTGACTGGGATGAGATTACTTCAGAAGATTTATTTTCTTTAGTAGTAATGTGTGAAATATTAGCAGGAAAGGGTTGACCTTTTTGTTGTTTGCCCTTATAATGTAACTACATTTACTAAAAGAATTATTGTTATGATACCTCCCGAAATCTTTCTATATCTATTCTACGCTGGTGCGTTTGTATTTGCATTGGTGTTGTTGCTCTGCATCTACATTGTAATCAACGGCAAGAGTGTGAGAGCCAACAAGTCAAAAGCAAAAGCGAAAAACAAGAGTCCGTTACGGACTCGATAATCGCAATGAACATCAAATGTGCAAACTGCGGAAGCAAATATAACATTGCTTCTATGATGGAGTTTGCAGAACGTATCTAAAAAGGCCCCGCTGTTATGGAACCAAGAATCGTATGCTCAGCAAATAAATTTGAAAACGGCCCTATGCTAGTAGGTGCTCGTCATTGGGATCAACACATGCATGTTCAAGCCAACTACATGGGTGTCAAAGGCACAGAGCCACACGAACAAGGCTTCGTTGATCAGTTTGGCAAATTCTATACTCGTACCGAAGCATGGAAGATAGCTGAGGCCAACGGACAGATTATTAGACGCTGCGGTGGCGACACTTCGGACGGTGGCACACTGTGGAGTGAAAATCTATACTAAATATGCCAGTTAACACAAGGAAATTTTATGCTGTTTACTGGAATGTTTGCCACTGCTCTTATCTTCGTAATGTACCGATTAAACGAACATCCTAGGGTCAGGGCCATAGTACGCTTTTGGGCTATTATGGGCTGCGTCTTTTGGTTAGTTGCGTACGGTTTAGGCCACGCGGTAATGCTGATGTTCGCTTAACCAACTGTTACAATACCTTTCCCACCTATTCTCGAACATCTCTTGTTGATGCTTTGTTCTTACCAACACGTAAGGCATATAACTTCTCTCAGCAAACTCAACTGTCCAATCACGATCTTTTACTCCAACAGTCTCATTGAACCATCTAATAACCTTTGCGTCAATCGGAAAGCTCGCGACAATATCTACGCGATATGTTAATTGATTAGAATGCATTTAATTGTTAGGACCGACGCAACGGTCTCCCCATCTTAGTAAGAACATAAGATAATGTTTCTCGTCGCGAAACACTACACTTATCTGACAGCGTTGGTCGTTAATCACAAATACTTCGTGGGTGCGTTTACCTGCTGACATCCATTCGTACTTCCAACACCAATGGTTGCCATACGCACCAACCTGTTCTTCGAGCCAGTCTTTCACGGGTCCATTGAACACACAGTCATCTGTTACAAAAACACTGAATCCTTCGTGATCGCAATCTACTAGTTCGTGGGTCATGTCGCGTGCCTCCTGTGCTATAACCTGCGATATCAAATCGTCGGCCAAATCGTCGGGCGTGCGATCATACATTCGCTTACTCAGTAGAGACTGCATAAGACGCAATATCATATTAGAAGAGGAAAGTTTAGAAAAGTTCATATTCTACGCGGTGTGATCCAATCTTCGACGTCTGGGCGAGGAATTATAATATCTGCCCAAGCTATACTGAACATAAAGGCTTGATGATGGTCTTGAAGTTCTATTCTTGTGTAAGTTATATGATCTTTCGAATAAGAAACGTATCCAGGGCAACAGTTTTGCAACCATTCCTCTACAGTATCTTTCACATGATGCGCTCTAAAAGCACAGATGTAGTAGACATACTTACACATAATGCCTCCTGTCCTTAGTATATATCCCTAGACAACAGTGTCCAATTCAGATCTGTTACCAGTCAGGCTCTGTGTACATCAATTTGAGCAGAGTAGTGTGTCGTTGATCTAAGCACTCAATAGCATAGAACAGTATGTGTCGTGTGTCGTCGCCAGCACATACATTAACAAGTCGTACATGCCAATCGTTGCACCAGTCTTGATCTCTGAGCCACTGCATAACATCTTCGTTTGAGTCAGACTCTGATTCCATTGGGTCCAATTCACAAAACGATCGCGGCAGTGTCTAAACGTGCTGAGATCAATATAGCAGCATTGGTTCTCGCTTATCTTGCTTATCCAATAGTTTTTCATGAGTGCTCCTCGAGTTCGTACGAGTCTTCGATTCCGCGGGCACACAGAGTCTCGAAGATTAGACGGTAGTTCTTAGTGCGAAACCCAACGTCTACAGTTTGATTGCTATCGGTAAACCTTTCTGTATGGCTGAAGAACTTGACACAGTCTTCGCCGTAGAGTTTGCACATCTCATGCAAAGCACGCCAAAAGTCTGACCCGAGTACTAAGCTGACTACTAACACATATCTATATTCGTGATCTAACATATTAGGCCCCGCTGTTGCACCTTACTCTTTGCTGTCTATCAATGCTTGTTTGATTGCACGACAATCATCCAAGGCATCATGTGTGCGTTCTTGCGTCTGCATTATGGTTGCCATCCTTTGAGCATGTTCTAAGTTGTCACACGCTGCAAATACAGATTGTACTTGAAGTCCAACCCCTTGGCTGTGCTCGCTAGCATCTAGCAGTCGTTCTAGCCAGAACAATTCAAACGCCGGAGCGTCACTGAGTATTACAGTGTCCTTGGCCATTTCGCCTAGGATAGTTGCGCTCTGCTCTACACTTAGTCCTACATCTCTTAGGAACTGCTGTGTAAGGTTATGTATGTCTTGTGCGTTGTAGTCCCAGTGGGTCCAAGTGTCGTGTGGACAGATATAGAAACTGCCCGCGGCGTCAGAGTCTAGGTCTAGCCATGCTATCTGTATTGGGTAACTCTCTGTGTGAAGTCCACTAGCTTCACAATCCACTATTATCCGTCTCATTCTGTTGTTTCCTATATTGTGCTAAATGTCTGTCGTTTCGAACTGCTGATATGTATCTATTGTTGGACATTAGACATCCTCATAGCAAAGTTTATTAGCTCAGAAAACATCCAACTCCTACATCCTGCAAGCGTCTCGAATGTCCTGACTCCGTGCACTATACAGAATAAATCAAATCTTCTTTTGTGACTAGCCTCAGTGAAGCAGAAAGAAAAACAAGTGCCTTCTGGTTCAGACTCAGCACCGTACACAACATCACCTGGGAACTGTTCGACTGCCCAATCAACAAACGTTTTCATGTGTTCGTACTGATTAGCTATGTATGTCTGATGTTTGAATTCAGGAATATCTTTCATCTGCTGTCGCCCAGTGATTCGCAAGGCCGTTCATGTTTAACCAAAGGCTTATCATTCTAGCATGTTTCTCTTGTCGTTGTGTATAAAAATTACAGTGTGCATACCTTACTCAGTATATTCGTATTGTTGATTCTCTATGGCTGATAAGTCACACCATAATCCGAACATGCGTTTGTCACTTGCTGTACGAAAACAAAAGCAGTCGCGAATGATGTCTCGTTTGCGAAACTCCTGCTTGCGATGCAGAGGATGATACATTGGTTCTAACAACCAATCCAACCCCAGTTTACCCACAGTTGACTCTAACCATTCTAGTGCGGTCACACTATCAAGAGGTGAGTAGATCACAAACACCAGATATCTGTATTCGTCTGGAATGTCTGTTACGGTGTCGATTAAGTTTTCGTTGATGCTGAGTACTTGTGACTGATCATTCTGCTGTTTCAAAATCGCTCATCCTTAGATATACTGCGTGTTGTCTAGTTCCCAGCTGGGTAATCTCCCTAGTCAACCCAGGAGTGTGCAGGGGTATCCTCACACTAGCTCCCTGTAGCCCAGGCCACAACTCAAATATTCGTAGCTTACTCTCCGAATCAAACGTAAACCAACAGATAAACCTATCAGGCACACTGTATGAAAACTCGTAATCCCAATTGACACCGCGCCTGCCCAACTGCAACCCACTCTCCGACAACTGATACAAAAACCCTTGCTCAAAGAAAAAGTCTTCAGCTTCCACTGTACACTTGAACTCAAAGCTGGTAGCGTCTCCAATAGGCCACCAACCATCAGACAACATGTTAGCGAGTAATTGTTTGGGCATACACAAATCCAATTGATTAATTAACGATACTAATAGTATATACTCTACAACAGACGTGTCAACTATTAATAACAGATCTATATTAATACACAACACAAACACACTAGTAATAGCATACACTAGCTAAGACTCTTACACACTAGAGTAGTATGCATAATAGGCCCCGCTGTTAGTGGTTAGAGATCCAAGAACCAGCGTATACACACTGCGTAACGGGTCTTAGGCCCCGCTGTTAAGCTGTTTGCGTGTGCGTGACCCGACTATTTTAATGTACGCATAGTTAAATTCACTATTTTACCCGTGATCTATAGTGAATCTAACCCGAGTACGAGCGTGCGACTAGTGAAATTAACCCGGTTTTACCCCTATTTCAAGACTATTGTTGGCATACCACCCGTTCCCCACCATCAAAAATTATTTTTTTCCTAAAATACCATTGGCCAAACTGCATAATCTACCCTAAATCCACCATGATCCACAGTTAACCACGTGCTTTTGACCATGAGTTTGGGCTCTCAAACCCTTTTAATGGTGATCTACACTAGTGTACAACTCAATAGCCCTGTAGTAGAATTCACTGTGCATACATCTGCACACAGTATAATTCACTACTGATCAACTCCGCACTAGTGTATTCGTCATAGACAAAACTCTATTAGAATCAACAGCTTAGTGTGTACTTCTCAATGACTTCTCAATGGTAGTAAACTCCGCACTAGTGTATTCATCAATCTCTCTCTAATGATCTCAATGACTTACTAGTGTATGTGTCAATGATGTGTCAACGAAGAGACTAGTGTAACATCTCTCAACGACTTGTACAACCCTAGTAGAATCAACAGCTTATGTGCGGTGTGGGGTTTTGTGTGTAGAATCAATGACTTAGTGGGTCGGGAGATGGTCCAGGTATCTCGCTGATCTAGAACGGATTTCTTCTTTGTGATCGCGAGGTCGAGAAACTCAATGAGATCAACGAGTTAGCGGAGGTTCTTGGAAGGTTGGGTGAGGTCTGTGGATAAGTCGGGACAGTGGACGGCGTGTGGATATCTTTTATCAACAGGCCTGTGTATAGAGTTATCAACAGGGGGTGTGGATATCTTTTATCAACAGGCCTGTG
>Ga0136554_1000186_pt1 | contig 24248 bp, 33 predicted proteins | sample AntRauTorckE5431_FD_104637 | JGI IMG/M metagenome (GOLD analysis project Ga0136554, IMG submission 104637) | Saline lake microbial communities from Rauer Islands, Antarctica - Metagenome Torckler E5 #431 | ecosystem: Environmental > Aquatic > Non-marine Saline and Alkaline > Saline | place...
CTCCTGTGGATGTGCTGTTGTCCAAGAATAGTGACGAATCTGACCAGGCTTCCGAGGCTAAAACAGAAGGAAATGAAGAAGGAAACGCAGACGAAGAAGAGGAAGACGAAGACGAAGAAGACGAGAGCGAAGATGAAGACGATGCCGGAAGCGGAGACGGGAGCCGAGCCGACTCGGGTTGGGTGTCGCGGCGGCTGCAGAAAATCGCCGACGACGACAGCGAACCTTACGTGCGGCGCGCAATCGCAAAAGTTATGCGGCGGTTGTTGACTACGCGTGCGGCGCAGCCACTGGTGAAGTTTCAAGCGCCGGTGCTAGCGCAAGCTCTGTGCGAAGACCTCGGCGCAACATCGTCCTTTGCCGCAGTAGCAGCAGCTGAGGAAGTCGATGGTGGAGATGCTGACGCAGATGGTGATGAAGCAGGAGGAGGCCTTAGCAGCAGCGGAGGAGGCGGTAGTGACTTAGCGTGCTTGCACTTGTTGATTGGGCATGACGACTCTTGGGGCCTGGCGCCTTTAGCGCGCGCGTTTGTGGTCGCTCTACCTACCGCTACAACTGCTACCACAAGTGCAGCAACAGCAGCTGGAGCGTCATCAGCAGGCACCGAAAAATCATCTTCATCTGAAATAGTGACCAGTTGTTTGTCGTCGTCATCGTTAACATCAACGAAGGAACAAACAGCAGGCCAGCTGGCTGCGCGCTATGGGAAAGGTGTGGACCCTCGCAAGATGGCTGCGGCGCTGGCCGCCGACGTTCGAGCGATGCTGAGGGCTGCTCGTGCGTCGAGCTTAGGAGGCGGGAGCAGCGGGCAAGAGTCACTGGCGGACTTGTGGACCGCTGCGGACCGAATCAGCCCTGTTTTTGAGCGGTAAATTAGAACTTGCTGATTTGCAATGCTACCTGACCAACCACTGAATTCCTGAGCAGGCTTTATCAAAGGCTGTCTCTCGTTTCTATCTTTTGATGCACTCGTGCGTGTTTATCATCCGTGTGTTTTCTCTTGATGTCGTACATGTGTGATGATGTTTGTGTGTGCGCCCAGGTTGCTATTGGATTGGGTCTGCGGCGGCCTTGCACGCGAGGTAACGAACTTACGAGACGACTTGTGCTCTGCGTCAGCAGAGCCCTCCCCGGCCCCTAGTGCAAGCCTCAAGTGCATCCGGTGCGACGCCCTGTACTTGCGGACCGCCATCGTGCCCGAGCCCAATCCCCCCTCGGGGGGATCCCACCAGGCGCCCGAGTGGTTTTGCCCTCCGTGCTGCGCGCCGCCACTGGCCACACTGACTGCTGTTGAAGATAATCTTGCTACTGTTGTTGTTTCCAACTCTGACAGTACGAATGTTGCCGCAGCGACAGATGAAACAGCGATTCGAGGAAACATCAGCAATGATAGCCACAGTACCAACAGCAGCAGTACCAACAGCAGCAGCAGCAGCAGTAGGGCTAAGCCTGGTAGATGGGGCGATGCGCTAGGAGCACCCGAAGGCTTTGAACGGCGTGGTTTGCCACTCTTACCCGAAGGCTCCGACGAGAGGCTGGCCAGTGACGCCATTGCAATATTAGCCAAGCCGTTGCATGGAGTGAAATCTCAGGATCAGCAGCATCAACTGGAGGAAGAGAAAACTCGAAGACCTCGAGATGGAAGCGAAGGCGGCGCTACAGTCCATGAATGGCTCACTGTGTTGAATGCCCTCGCCGCTGCTGCTGCAGGCTCAGCTAGATGCCGACAACACACTGCTGACGTGGAAGAGGTAATGAAGTGGTGCAATGATTGTGTCTATTGAGACGCAAATAGGAGATATTGCTGTTGATGTTGGTAGTTTTTAGTTTTTAGTGCGTTTGGTTTGTGCTCCTGATTAGGATCTTTTCGGCTTTATCCTTCCGTGTGCGCGTGCACTTATTTATTTGCATGCGTTGTGGTTTCCTTCAAAAAGGCGTCACGGGAACTGGAACAACGGGCCGCCGAAGGAGGAGCCGTTGCCTTTCGCGCTGCGTTGCGCAAAGTCGGAGGCGAATCGGCGAGTGCGCTGTGGCGGCCGCGTACTTGTGCTTCGACAAACACGCCAAAAAACACGCCAAAAAACACTCTCGTCAAGCGTGAGAAAGAGGCTGCCGTGCCCCCTGATGACTATCCAGATCCAAGCGGAGGAGGTGCCAGTAACAACGGCAGCAACAGTCAAGAAGGCGATCAATCTAGCACACCAGGCATAGAGAACCATAACGACGAGGAAATGAAGTACTCAAAGGGCCCAGAAAAGCAAGTCGACGACGAAGACGACGACAACGACAACGACAATGAAGAGCAAGCTTGGGCAGCCGGCGCCGATGCCAATGGCATGCCAGCGCAGTGGGTGAAGCACGGGTGTTTGTTGCCGTGGGGGAAGGCAGGCACTCGTTGGGACGCTCCGCACTTGTCGCTGGCCCGCCTGACAGACGAAGAAGCGCTTGTCGACACAGTGCTGAACCATCGCCTCGGGTCCCAGCTCGGGTAATTGCATGATCTGCACATGCACGCACACACAAGTTATAGGATACCAAGATAACATGTGTGCAAGATAATGTGTGTTTGACTACTCAGCACAAACCATTCACACGATTCTTTTGATTGAGAAGCAGCATCTCCTGTGATCTCTGGGCTTTCATGAGCACTTTTCATGTGTTTGCGCCGTGTATTTTTATGTGTGTTGCGCTTTTGGCATTCGCGGCTGCGATTTTGTTGTGTCGACATTTCCTGTACAGGTTCAACACCAAGCTCGAGATTGTCGACGAAGCTGCCGTGACCTTGGCGTTTGGGGCGTCGGGGGAATTGGCCCTTTTGAACAAGGGCAGCCGTAGCAAGGCCAATAGCGCCAACAACCAAAGCGTGCTCGCGACTTTCCACGCTGCCGACGATGCCGCCTGCCCGCCGTGCCTTCCTTCCTCTGATGCGTCTGCTGCTGCTGCTGCTGCTGGTGATGCTGTTGCTAGTGAGGTTGCTGTCAGTGCCGTGAATGCAGGGAAGGTGCAAAACGGGTCTGCAGAAACATGGGGGGCAACACCGGGACCGGGAGGAGTGCCCGGGCTCAAAGAAGATGTAAGTTAGAAAAGGAGGCACATATTGCTGGAAGTGTGCGCGAGAGTTGTTCTTAACAAGGTAGTGCTTCCTTCATAGACCGCTCAGAAATGTTTGTTTGAGTGCTGTTCTGCCGGTGGTTTCCTTGCGTGCACACGTCAATGTTGCTCTATCTGCTTTCGTGCTTAACGCTTTGTGTACCTATTGACCAGGTGGCGGACTTCCCGGAAGATTCTTTGCTCCGCTGCGAGTACTGCGGCTTCTCTGCCCTCAGCCTCTGTTCGCCCCTCGTGCGAGGTCTCAGCCGTTCCGAAGCACACGCCTCGCTTGTTGGGCGTCGCCACCCGGAAGGCAGCAGCGCAAAGAATAGCGTGAACGTCAACGGCAGCCGTCTTCTGGCCGCTCTCCGGCGACCATTACAGGCTGCACCTGCTGATGCTGCTTCTTCTTCCACCGAAGCGACGGCTCCAGAAAATGGGTCCATAATGGACGATCAGACCTTGAGCGAGCCCAGCCATGGAAATGAAGTTCAGAACGGTGTGGAGAGTACCAATGATTACGTCGACAGCATCTGCAACAACGGCAACACTAACAGCGGCAACATTGGTGGCAACGAAGACGGTGGTATCAAAAACGATGACAGTGGCAACAGCGGCTTGACTTATGTGGGCGTGCATCTCAAAGTGCGAGGGCAAAGAATACGAGGCCCCGGGATTCCCACGCCTTTCTTACCCTCACACAACAGCCCTGAAGCAGCACAGTTGCCCGGCCCACTGGTGCATGCCTGCTGTGCCCTCGCCATGCATCAGGTGTGCGATCATAGAAACACGAAGGAGTCTAAACAGAAATGTTTTTTACTTTTCTCTATCTTATGGTGCTTCTCTCTATATTTTTTCTTTAAATTCTTGTCTGCTTCCGCTCATCTTCTGAAGCTAAACTTGACCTTGCTCAACTCATGTGTGCATTTTTTTCTATTTCCTTTTCGCCCGTTTCTGCGTCTGTTTAGGCCCGTCGCCTCAGCCTGGACTCATCTTCAGGCACTCGATCGGAGCGTCTCTCCGTGGCTCGAGGAGCCACCAAGGCGGTTGGCCTCCGCACCATGCCCCTTGGTCGCTTACCTCCTGCCACTCAGCCGCCCTCTGACGGAGGAAGTGCAAAAAGTAGCCGTTGTAGTTTGCCAGAAGGTTCGACCTTATGGTCCTACCCCGGAGATCCTGCACGAGTCTTTGTTCGCTTCAATGACAGCGCAATGCATCCTCCTCGTACACTTGGTACTACTCATGATAGCCCCACCAGCAGCAGCAGCAGCAGCAGTGCACCTCTTGTACAATTATCGACAACGACTTTCGGAGGACAGGATCTCATGAACTCCGCATCTACTAGTGGGGCCAAATGCATGGGCAGTGCGTGGGCGGTATTTTCCTTGGAGACTTTATTAGCGCACGTGAACTTGCCACCGCCCTTGGCTGCCCTAGTCAATGAAAGTGTGACTATTGTTCAGCCGGCGCCTAGAAAGGTTCCAGAAGCTGCAGCAGCGGCGGATGCAGCAACAGCTGTAGCTTCTCTACCAGAGAATGACACAAGCGCAGCTGCTGCAACAGCATTATTGCCCGCAAATTCAACTAAATCTACGGCAGGAATAGAATTAGACTCGACGAGTGCACCGCTGCCTATCATTAGTGGCGCAGTCCATGTTAGCAACAATAGTAGCAGCAACAGTGGCAGTGGCGTTGAGAAGTTCTGGCCAGCCCATTCACTGGCTGGTTTAGGAGCCGCTCCAGGTTTATTGCGACCGTGCAGCGCAGTAGCGCCCTCGCCCTCCTTCGATGAAGTTGAAGATAGAAATGAAACAGAGGGGACTTCGAACCTACATCAGCGCAAGCGCCAGCGAGAAGGGTTACCTGTAGCAGTGACACTCTTGCGAGCAGGCATCAATGAGGAGGTAAAAATACTCACATGCATCACACGATATGATTTTTTTCTTGTTGATTGGCACGTTTTTTGCATTTCTTAGCGTTTTATATCTTTCATTCCTTCACTGTCTCCTGCTCTCAGTTCTTACGAGTTGTTTTCTTCTACTCATTAACAGTGGATAATGACATGTATATATGTGTGCGCGCATCCTTGTCCGTGTGACCTTGCAGGTCACGTTGCCGCCTTCGCAAGTGACTATACCACACGACAATTTCTCGCCTCGGGTAGCGTCCGACTTCGTGTTCGAAGAGCGAGACCCCAGTACAGGGGAGATTGTAGCGCCTGACCCGCGGCCATTCCTCATCACTAAGTAAGAGTTGTATAATTATGATGGTGTGGTGGTGAAACACCCGAAGACTTTTTTGGGAGCAGCGAGAGTTCGAAGGGGTGCAGGGGCTTGAAAAGGGAGCAGTTGAGGTGTGCTTCTGACAACGTTTCCACTCTGTATGAACTCGCTGCCTTGTTTGAGCTGTCATTTTGCTTTCTCCTCGTTTCTTTCTTGTCTCTCATGTCTTCCTCTCTGTTTATCAACTCCTTTTAGCCCGGACCATTACTATGCGGTGGTGATTGTGGACAAGCGCTGGACTCACTTGCCTAAGATAGCGGAGCCTCCGGCGCACAACCCTTTCAATCTCATGGCCGCCATGAACAACACGAACCACTATGATACCGAGGCCTCGAGTATGGACAGCAGCCCCGTGGAAGTGGTGTTTACGGTGAAATTAGGGAACGTTGAGCTGCTCAAGGTGCACGCGTCGGAACCGTTTGACGATGGGGTGTTTTACTTTGAAGCCATTTCGCAGTTCAAGGTACGCGCAATCTAATCAAGTGTACCCCCTCGACCTTTCTAGCCGAATCACTTTATCCCCGGTATATTGCTTTACTGGTGTCGTTTTTGTTGCCCTCATTTGCTTCCAAATATTTTCTACATTCTGGCGTTCGTGTACCTTGGATTCAAACTCATTTTGAACTACATATGCATGTGTGTTTGTTGGCCCAGGTGGCCGGCGATTACACGCTCGAGTTCAGCGCTACTCTGCGCGGACATGGCCCTCTGTTGCCCGTCGTGTGCGCCGTAAAAGTACGGTCTTCCGCTCCACCTGTGCCTCCTTTGCGCAACGCTTTAGACGGCCTCCTGGTGGGTATTGGTTGAAAACTTCGTGCGTGGCAATAATTGTGTTAACAAATGAACAGATTACGAGCGGATGTACCATCATCTTTTCATATTACAACAGAATCTTGTTGTTTCTTTCATTTATCCCCTCCCCTCAGCCTCTCATGCCAATCTTTTTTCCTTGTGTTTCTTCTTCCTCTTTTATTTCTAACCTCTCTTTCTCCCGGCAGGCCTTGCGGCGGCAGCCCGAAATTCTCGCTGCTTTTGACCATTCAGGCGACGATGATCTTGGCACGACCAATCACTCGATGTCAACGCGTCAAGCCGCAGTCGTGTATGGGGAATCAGAATTGGGTGCGCTGCGACAGGCACTCTTGCAGGTACACGCACAGAGCTAGGGAGGGAGAAATAATCTGTGTTATTGAAGACAAATAATAATTCCTCAAATCACAGGCTTACATTTTTGATTATGAATGTGGTGCTTGGCATTCTTGCTCTTCGTCTCGGTGCCGTCAACTCTGAAGTCTCAGTCTCATTCTCTTCGCCTACAAATATGCTTGGTTTTTATATATACTATATTAGGTACAAACCGAACTCCCACGCGGGGCTCAAATCGATTACGGAACTTCCGGCCACCGAAACTACCAGCACCACAACAACTGCAGCAGCAGTGACGTTAGCGCTGTGGGGTGGGTAGCAGCTCCTCCACAGTCGATGCCCAGCGGCAGTGGCGGTGGTTCTGCTCCTGGTGGAGGCGGGCAAATTGAGTGGAGCGAAGGACTGAGCAGATGCTGGAAGCGCTTTGTTGTGGAGGCGACCTCTGCGCAAGACCTCATGGAAGCGCTGGTTCTTCTCGAAGCTTCGGTAATATTTGGAAATAGAATATTCGAAAGCATAAACACACAACACAAACGCTGATCTAGGACTCTTCTCCTTCTCTTTCTTTTTGTCTCTTTCTTATCATTCCTTCTCTCTCTCTTCCTTTTCTCTCGTCTTGAACCTCTGTTTTTAAACTGAAGGTGGGCAAAGAATGGCTTCAGCCGTGGTTCGTGGCGGCGCGCAAATGGCTTCCTCCGGCGCCGGTGCTTCTGCGCACGGCTACTCCAGCCTCCGTAGCGCTCCGACTCTTTCAGGTTATTGTTTTTCTTAAAGTCTACACACGTTTTCTTTGAAAGCTACGCGCACAAACACGCACAATATATATGAATACATATTAGAGGAGCTCTACTTGTGCTGCGTGCGCAGTTCCATGTTTATTGGTTTCTTGGTCTGGAAAACTCGTTCTCAGTTTAATCATTTTCGCTGTTGATTTTATTTCGTGTGCTTATTCCTATGCTTTATCATTTTGTGGTTGTCTTGCCTAGTTCGACTCCGCCGTGCGCTACGCCAACCCCAACGCCCGTTCCAACAGTAATCGCCGCGGTGGCAACTCCTCATCTCTCGCAAACCCACGGTCATCTTTCAACGATTCTTTCGACCCCGGTCGCAACAACATCAGTGCGCTCACTGCTCTTTTGCCCCGCGGAAACAAGCACGGCAACAGCGGCTCTGTCAGTGCCTTTGCAGCGTCTCTGATGGACTTCGAACGCGGGCGCCCCAAACGGACCGCTGCTGTGAGTGCTGCCGCTGCTACCGCCAAGATGCTGGAACTAGAGCGCTGCAGCGACCGCGCCCTTGAGCGAAGCGACTCTGATAACCACGGCAACCGAAGGGACGGCAGGCAGGGTGGCCTAGAAAGGATGAGTGGCAGCGTAGATGACGATGATGAAGGTGGAGACTCCGGCGCTGGGGGCTTCAAGAAGCGGGTGCGTGGCGATTGGCGGCAGCAAGCAGCGGAGCGGATTGCGGCTTCGGCGGCTGCGGATGCTGAGTTTAGCGTGGGCATCGGTGGGGGTGACGAAGGAGGAATGGATAGAAGTGAAGATGAAAGAGGAGGCCAAGACGATGGCGAGGAAGGAGAGGAAGGAGGAAGAGAAGACGAAGGAGAAGAAGAAGAAGAAGAAGTAGATAATGATGAGGAGGAAGAAGCAGAAGGAGCAGTAGCTGATGATATGGGAAGAGGCGAAGCAACACCTTCAAAGCAAGCGACCAAGCAATCAGCGCAGGTGTTCAGCCCTTCGAGGAAACGCATAAAAGTGAATTCCGATGAGGAGGAAGAAGAAGAAGAAGAAGAAGAGGAAGTAGATAATGATGAGGAGGAAGAAGCAGAAGATAATGCTCAAGATGATCAAAACGACACTGCGATGCACGAAGACAGTGACAACGATGGTGACCATGCGTCGAATGCTTCGAACGAGGGCGCGGACGATGTCGATGACAATGACGCTAACATGACCGGAGGAGGCAGCAGCGACGCCACCAACACTCCTGTAGCAATGGCCTTAGCTGCTTGTCAAACGGCGTTAGGAATCCTCTCAGTGGAGTCCATCAGCGCGCCATTCATGCACCCAGTTGATTTGGTGGCGTTTCCCGACTATCTGGACTTCGTATCCACGCCCATGTCCTTTGACACGGTAATAGACTCACATCACCTCCTCTGTCCCCCTTGTATGTTCGAGTCTCACTACTCCTCCTGCTGCCGTAAACATGAGCAAATCATAGACCCATATATTGCACACGCCCGTGGCGCTTTGTGTATTGCCGTTCGCTGATCGCCCATGATGCTAACTCTTTTTCTTGTTTGCTTCCTATCTCTCTCTCTCTTTTTTTGGGGGGGGGGTCGTAGGTACGAGCACGCTTAGAGTCGGGCTACTATTCTCGCGGCGGGATGGCCCCCGCTGGTATTTTTTCGGCCTTTGCGCGCGACTTGGCTCTCGTGTTCGCCAACTGCCAGGCTTACAACAGTGAGGAGAGCCGCATTTGGGAGCACGCCGCACGGCTGGCAGCAAAAGCATCTGCTCTAGTAGCTGCCGCGCGGTCCGAGCTCGGTCTCCCTGTAGACAATGAGGATTTGGCTTCTGTCGGGGCAAGCGACGACGGTGGCAATGAAGATGATGAAGACGGCGGGCACGGAATCAGTGGGCATTCAGTAGACGCCGTGGTTCGTGAAGACAGGTCCGAGGAAGATGACGACGACGAGGAATTTGAGGAAGAGGACGAGGAAGAGGACGACGACGACGGAGATGATGACTTCGATGGGAAGTAGAAAAAGGAAGGGAAACTAGCGAGTACGGCACCTAATTCCTCTTCTGTAATCACAAGTTTAGCCTTATTTATGATAACTGTGGTTGTGGGAGATAATAGGCGCCAGTGCCAGCAAATAGTGCAAGTTTTATTGAAAAACATCCTAGCCAGTTTTACTATGATCCATCCCTGTAAAACCGAGAAAAGAAATGGGCCATCCTAATGTAGTATTTTGTGCGTTAAAATCGTCAAGCTAAAAAAGTAACGAGCTCACGATGAGCTTGCTCATGAACTTCATAGCTTCGTAGCCTACGCCGTTCATCCGTAGAAAAGGGTTTGGGCATGGACCTAATTCCCATAGATCGTCTTGATGAGATCAAGGCTGCCTTTCTAGAGGCAGAACCTGCTGGTCTCAGTCGCGATGCGGTGAGTATTCTCTGGTTCTTCTTGTTTGTTCCTGCGCTCTCAAATCTGCATGAACTGCTTTATCTTTCACACATTGAACCCTTTTGACTCGTCAGTTCGTGAGTGCTATGGTGACCGTCCTTGGCCTGGAAAACGATCTCGATAGCCTAGACCTCGATGCTGGAGCTTCAGATTCATGGAGTATTACAGGCGGCAGCAAGACTACAGCCAAAAGTCGCTCTCGTAGCGCGGCCGATGGCAAAGCAGCTCTCCGCAAGGTAGCTCGTTTGATTGAGCTATTCAATGAAGTCGACGCTGCAGGTAGTGGGCAAATAAGATGGGACGCTTTCAGCGAACATTTTACGGGCAACAGCAGCAGCAGCAGCGGTGGTGGTGGCGGTGGCAGCGTGCAGAAAGACGTGCGATACCACACAGACCGCTGGCACGCGCGGCCAGAAGCTCACAGCGCGAAGAGCAGCGTGCGCAAGTACGAAGTGGCGAGCTTGAAGTGGGCCCCGGAATGCAGCCGGCTCCTCGTTTGCGTCGATGACCGTGTGGAGGTGATGGACGTTGCTTTCAGCGGCAGTGGATCATCTGGGCCTGGCATGTTCCTTCGGCACGAGGTAAAAGACCGACAAAGAAAGAGACTGCACCTCTCGTCACCTTCATAATAGTTTGCTCTTAAGTAGTTGCCTCAATAAAGCGTTCTTAATGATATGCATTGCATGAGGGGGCGAGCTCTTTTTTAATTGTTGACATATCTTGCTGGTATGTGCCTGCGTGTAGGTGATTTTGGATGCTACTGCGGGAGAAATGCCGCCAGAAGACACGGAAGACAACAACAGGGCCTCTGACACCACTGCCGATGCTGAAGGGCTTGAAAATGGAGCCAATCTTGACAGCAATGGTAACCCACAGCCAGGTGCTTCATCTGCTAAAAAGAACAAGCCCGCAGAAGGCCCTCGACAGGCCGGAGGTGATGTTCCCGTGCTTGCGCTAGACTGCGCCTGGTGCCAAACGTTGCCCCCAACGGCACAAGCTCTGGCAGCTAGGGCAGAAGCCAAGAAATTGGGGGCGAACACTGGTGCTAGTAATTCGGCAACCGCGCCGGCAGCGGAGTACCGTGCTTTGATGGTGCTGGGCTCCGATGCGTGCTTGACGTTTTGGCTGTTTGGAGCTCGCACGCTAGCTGGTGGGAAATTAGACGTGAAAGCAGCCGGGCGCTGCCCTTTGCCTCAGCCCCAAGTGAAACTAGCGTGGCACCAGCGGAGCAGCACCGCGTTTACCACGGGGTTCAATTCAAAAGTGTCAGCATGGGCAGTCACTTACCACGGGCAGAGGCCTTTGCAGGTAGCTGGGAGCCGCAGGAAGAAACCCACCGCGAAAGAATACTCCTTCACCCTAGCCCAGGAACCTTCAGCGGCAGCAGCATCGGCCGCAGTGGCAGGAAGAAAAGGAGGAAGAGCAGGAGGAGATGCAGTAGGAGGGGCAAGTTCGTCGATCGCTACGCAAGCGAGAGCGCACGTGCTAGGAAGTGGCGGCAACCGCAACTTTAACAACAGCAGCGGTGCTTCCAGTGGCAGCGCTGGGCACTCGGAAGTGGTGCAAGCGATGTGCGTCATTGAGTACGGCGAAGACCTCGATACTGGCGAGCCAACGGTACTTTTCGCAGTGCTTATTATGTGCATAGACGCACAGACGCCTCTCAATGAAAACCATGCATCATTTTTGCATCGTTGTACATTGCGACACTTGAGGAATTCGCTTTTGGCTTTCTATGCATACAGGGGGCAAGATGCCCACTTGCATATCTACAGCCAATTTTTGGTGCACACACCGAAGCATTCCTGCAATTGTATGTGCACTTTTAAAATATTTCCATGGTTTCCCCCACGTATGTATGCGGGTCATGCCCTTCAGGTTATGCTTCTCGCTACAGCTGCTCTCGACCACCAAATTCATTTGTGGAATTTGATGCCCGGAGACAGCAGTTTCTTGCGCTGGAAGCAAGAACTCAAGCCTCGTCCTCGCGGAGGCGTCAAGTGCTTAACTTTTGACCAGCATCAGGTGAGGGTGCAATAGTTTTTTTTTTAAGGTGTCACCCCCCTTTCTTTTGCTATCTTTATACCCCGAATATAGCACACCATCACGAATCTGATTAGAAGCCCCTACGAAGTGTTCAGCAATGGTTGCGAATGCTGTCCCAGATTATTGTTTCCCTTCCTCCTTTGAATCCCTTACTCCTTTTTCTTCTTTTTCGTCTTCTTCTTCTTTCCCATTTAGGGCCTCTTGCTCGCAGGGGGCTTTGATTGCGCTCTCCGTGGGTGGGCGCTATTGGCAGGAGAATGGGCTTCGCTGTTTTGCCTCGGCGCTGGCATTGTGCACGCGCAGCCTCTGCTGGCGGTGTGCTGTGCGAGTGGCACTGAGCGCGCCGCCTCATTGGACGAAAGTGGCAAAATGGCCTGGTAAGTAATACGAATGGATTTTGCTTGATGTAACGTCAACAGATTCCTTTGTAATAGGAATATTGCCGTATCTGCTGTAACATGACACGCGTATTTTGATGAACAGTTGATAAATTACAATTTCGACGTTCTGAATTGAATCATTGTGATGCTGTTTCTGGCGCTGTATTTTGAACAACATAACCATATTAGGTGGGACACGCGGCGTGAAACGTTGCTTGACGACCGAGATCGGCTCATTCAATCGTGGCACATGGTGGGAGATGATCGCCCAAAAGCGCTTGTCTTATCGCGAGGCCCAGTATCGAGCAAGAATGGCAACGGCAAGGAGCAGCTGGCTCTGATTTGTGCAGGGCGGCGCTTGCGGGTAAGAACTTGCAAAATACGTCGATGTATTGTCTGCTGTGTGCGTACCATCATCAGTCCACGAGGACGAGTAGTTCCTGATTTTACACTTAAAATCAAGGTTTAAAAAAAAAACACGATTGGTGAATTGTCCTTCGTTTATCAAATATTCATGTGGTTATGTTGTTGTAATGTATTTGTCGCTTCTACATTAGGGCTACGACAACACCGACCAATCGGAGCTAAGTAGGCCACCTCAAGCCATGGCTGTTTATCCCCCTTTCCCGAGGTTGGACAAAAATGGGAGCGCCACGGCTGAAGAGAAAGATGAAGGCAGTGATTCGAGGGGAGAAGCAGCGAAGTCTGCTAATTTCATTGATGATGATAAATTAGTGTCCGCCATTGCGACAGCGCACGGCGCTTGTGTGTCTTGCTGGGATCCAATGTCAGGGGACCTCCTTCGGATGCTGGAGGTAAAATTTATAGGATAATTATCAGATACCCGCGGGCTTCCCTTGTTTCTGGCGTCCAAAGTCGTGTGAAATGGAATCAGCAGAGTCCAACAGCCGCAATATTTCCTTTTGTTTCGGTTTGAGTGCGTACTTCTTCATCCACCTTGTATGTTTGTACACCCTTACCTACATGAAGGTGTTGTCGCCTACCGAAGAGAACGCCATTGTTCAACTGACATTTGACGGTCCACGTCGATTGGTGGCTGCCACAAACAGTGGCAATGTGCTGCTAGTTGACTATTCCAATGGTGCCATATTAGCACATTTGCCTCCACACGACATGGGAGCTCGCATTTCAAGCCTTTCCGTCATTCAGCCTCCTTCGCCGTTGTTTCTCAATTCCAATGCCAGCTCTATGGATTCACTTCTGGCCACATGCGGCGCAGACGGGCGGGTAAGAATATAGCTTATAACAGCTTCAGTAATATTCTTAACTTACTTTTGTGCATCATTCAGAGCCCTTCTGAAGAAGCGCACATGCGGTGAACGCAGCAAGGAAAATGAAATCATTTTTGTTTTTTTTAAATGTGTGTGTGTGACATTTCAGGTCCGAATGTATGATTTAGCACCTTCATCGCGCGAGAGAGCGCGTATACTAGCCGAAGCTGAGCTAAAAGCGAGCAGTGAGATGGCCTCCGTGCATGTGAATGGAAGCAGTGGTCACAATCACGAGTCCAACTCTCCCTCGAAGAAGACAGTGGACCCGTACAGTGCGCTGCTTTTGAAAGAAGCCACGCGAGCGCACGGAGACAGCCAACAAGTACCGCAGTCTGCTGCGAATGCTGCTGCTGCTGCTGCTGTAGGAGACTCAAAAACGCTACCATCGTCGTCATCCCTTCCTGCACCACCACCTGTCGGCGTGACCTGCTTGGCTTCAAGCGCTCTGCTTGGTTTGCTCGTGACGGGAGGTGGCGACGGAAGTTTGAGGTTTTGGGACAGCGAGTTTTTCTCTCTGGAAGCCCATCTGCCTCTGGCCGTAGCTACTAGGCGGACCCAAGCCTTAGCACTCCTGAGACAAGATCATGCGGAAGCGATGGCCCAATCAGATCGAGCGAAAGGCCGTCGGACGGCCTCCAACAACCCCTCTGACGCCAGGAACAATGGCAACACTATCAATGGTATCGAAAGCGGCAGTTGCTTAGCGAATACTTCGTTGGCGAAATCAGCGGCCTACAGCGGTACTTTTGGTCTAAAAGCATCCCGTCTAGAATCGGTCGAAGAATTGAAAGAGCGTGACGCCAAACGGAATGCCACTCAGAAATTGCCGGTGGGAAGAGCAGCGCGTGCTGCGGCGAAGGCGGAAAAAGCCCGATTGGCCGAAAAATCCCGACGCGCGGCGCTGACCGAAGACGAACGACGCGCCGAAGACGAGGCGAAGGAAGTCGAGTCTTTGGCAAACTCGATTGCTGCGGGTGCTACGATTGGCGGCGGCAGCGTGAGCGCTGGCAGCGCTGCTGGTGGCGGTGGTGCAAGCGGCAGTGCAAGTACTAGCGCTGGCGGCACCCAGAGCATTGCGCAGAAGCGAGTATCGGCCCAGCGCCGACGCTCTTCCTTAGCCTTGGCCCAACTCACTGCAGCCAGCAAGCCTTACGATCAAGCCAACAACCACAGCGGCGCCTTGGAGTTCGTGCCTGGACCGCCGACGCCTAGCAGCGTGCGCAGCAGTGAGAGCAGCAGCCTCATGCCGGATTCGCCGATCGCCATGGGCTGGGGTGGGCCTCTGTCGCCAACTTTCAACGGACAAATGCCGAGCAGCAACGACAACGACGCCTGGCCAGGTACTAAAGCGCTTGCGCCAACGCCGTTGCCTGCAGCACCGCTGTGGGAAGTTGAAGGAGATGAACTTGAAAATGATGACGACGGAGAAAAGTCATTTGGTGGTGGGCATTTGAACATGCCCTCTGCAGGCAATGAACCCAACTCGGCCGCGATGCTTTCCCTGGACATGACCAATTTTTCGGTGGTGACCTCGGCGGAAGTGTCAGTAGCACCGTTGGAGGCAGCGCCGGTCCCTGATTCGACTGCAAGTAGGTCAAAGATGGGCAGTGTGAGGAGTCGAAGAGGAGGTGGCACTCCTGGCTCCACTGCTGGTGCTGGATCTGGTGCTGGTCACAGCGATGTTGAACCACCGACGGTACGTGTTTGAGCTTGTGTGCGATGGAATGGAGTTGAAGATTTTTCTTTCCTTTTTAATGTGCATTCTTGTCGTGCACATTGCTACAAATAAATTTCCGTGTTCTTGTAACTTTTTACATACGTTCCGCATCAGGTGACTGCTGCCGTCTTTGCAGAGCCCTTTCCTTTGCTCATATGCGGCGATTCGGCTGGTTTTCTGTCGGCTTTTTTGGTGCGACCTTACGATGCCACTAGTACTGCGAATGGCAGCAGCAATGGCATCAAGCAGTACACACGCTTGCTGCGGTGGCGCAACAAACCCAAACACGTCTGGGATTTGTCGCCGGAAGAGATGGACGCCAAAGAAGAAACCAAACAAGCGGCTAAACTGGCTCGGTAAATGCAGGGTCTTCATGACAAAAGGCTTGTTAGAACACGTGCATGTTTTTCTTGAACATGAGTCATTGGTACTCTCTTCCCTGTTTTTCATCTGCCACGCTGTACTGAAGGTACGAAGCCGCGAAAGCAGCACACGATTTAGAGCAGAAGCGTTTGCAAGAAGAAGCCGAGTACAATAAACCCGTAGAAATCACCGAGGCCGACATCACTTTGGATGGTTTGCACGTGGCATTTGGGCGCTCGATTGACCGGCCTTCTGCTTATGAGCTCAAAGAAGAAGAAGGCGGCCCCCGAGGTGGGGGCTTTCCGGGATTTGCGGGGTGGCAGGACTTCGGCGGCGACGACGACGACGAAGGCGACGACGGTGGGGAGGGCAACTTAGGCGTGCGCTGCCTCGCGCTGAGGCGAGGAGATCGGCCAAGAGGGGCGACTACAAGTAATGGAGATGGCGCTGGTGGTGGTGCCACTGCTGGTGCTGCTGATGAGATGAATGCTGATGCAGCTGCTGGGACAAATGCCAAAGCTGAAGCAAGCAGCAAAGGTGGCATAGCAACCGAAGGCGATGCTTTCGCCATAGGCTATGGCGCAAACAAGGAAGACAGTCTCGTTACCTTCGATGCTACGAAGAGTGCTCCTTTGCCTCCTGATTTGCCGGGCGGTCAACTCCTCCTTTACACGGGCGATGATTCCGGCGCGGTAGGCATTTTCTATTCATACTACGAACGAATATACATTATTCCTATGCGGAAATAAAGTGACAAGTAGAAATTCAGGTTGAAGGAGCTGCCTTACAAAGTTTCCTTTGACTTCACTCTTCGTTCTGTTTTTATTAAAAATATCTAAACTATCAACGTAATACTAGGTGGCAGTCCACGATTTGTCGCCCCTGGTAGTAGCTCTCAGCCTCATGCCCGTCAACGCACGCCAACTTCCTCAAGCAGTGCCGTCCTACAACCCGCGGCGCCGGGTCATGCGTGATTTCGGCGGAGACAGCAACAGCGGCCCTACTCTTGACAAAGCGGGAAAATCGTCTATCTTGGAGCTGGAACGGCCACCAAAATCACTGCAACCGCCGCCTTCTCCTGCTCCAGCAGCAACAGTTCTGAGAATCACACCCAAGACTCACTCGCGAAAAGCATCATTGGGAAGTGCAGCTACACTAGATATGGAGAGCGTGCTATCTGTTGCTAATACCACTGCTGCTTCGACTGTGACCGGAGGCATGTCAAAGGCTGCGGCGGCGGCTGAGGCATCTCAACAGGCACACGCACGAGCTCTTGAGGCTACCAAGGCGACTGAACTGCAACTGGCGAAGCGCGGTGTGACCACTCATGTGCCGATGTTGCAAGACCCTAGCAAACGCCCTTATCTGGTTCGTGCTTTTTTGTGCTTTCCCTTTCTTTTCCTCGGAGACAACCTTTTTGGTGTTGCTAATCTCTGTACATAGTTTTCTTCATGAATTGCATACCACAGGTAAGTTATATCATCGATCGATCGACTTTCAACTCATCGCTAATCTCTTTTAAACGTAAGGTGGATGACTGGAATGCGCATATGGCGGGCCCTGTATCAGCCCTTCAGCTCTTGGCCCATCCTCAGGCCCTCTTGACTGCGAGCGCAGGAGACGGTTGCGTGTGTCTGTGGGGCTTCAATCACGCATCCTTCACAGATGCATCTAACACTAGTTCTGCAGCAGCTGGTTCCTCGTCCTCTTCTTCTTCCTCCTCCTTGGCACCAACATCATCACCATCACAACCATCACCGCCACCGCCACCGCCGCCGCCACCGCAGTTGTTCAAAACCCACGCATCTACGTTACCCCTGGATGCGCTGCCTGCACAGCCGCCTCGCTGTCACACGATGCTGGGGCTACTGACTAATGGCACCGAAGACCGAGCAGCGCTGGTAAAATAAATACTTGCTTATAATCAATTCGAGCAAAATATTGGAGAAATTGTGCGCTTAGGTCCATACTTCAGATGGTTGTCTTATCTCTGCTTTTCTGCTGGCCCACTTTTGTATCTCCTTTCTAAATACACGTACTTAAATGTACTTCTTCATGCGTTCCTCATTCTTGCTCTCTCGCTTATCTTTCTCAACTTTGTGTCCATCCCAAGGTGCGTGAGAGTCGAAAAGCACGTGAAACCGCCGCGTCTCTCCTTGCTCGCGCTTCTCTGCTGGGTGGTCGTGTCGATATTGGCGCCAAGAAAGGCATTGACGGCCGCGGCGGTGGCATTGGTCGTCGTGTATTAGGCCTTCCTCCTTGGAGTTTTCCATTGGCAGCTCCAACTAACAGTAGTTCCAATGACGCTGGTAAAACTCTCGGTGAAAAGTCAGATAAAGCTCTCAACAATAGTCCTCGCGAAGACAACGAAGGAGAAGCAGACGATGACGGCGGTCAGCTTCCACCCTCACCTGCTGTTTATGCTGCGGCACGCGTAGCACTAGTTGGAAGGCAAGAAGCAAAGCGCAAGGCAGCGGCTCTGGCTCTCGCAACGCAAAACTCTCCTTCTCAAGGTGGGGTTTCTTCTATTGTATGCAGATATGTTCATCTTGGGTATCATTAACTGACTCTCAATCTGATATCTTCTTGGTGACTCTCTTTGTGATAAGGTGTCTTTGACCTCAAACGTATTTATTCACCTGCTCCTTGTTTTGATGTTGTATGTGTTGTGATTGAAATATAGTTGGCGACGGCACTGCAGCGCAGGCCGAAGTTATTCGAGCTGCTACGCAGCAAGCACTGTTCGTGCGCAACCAACAGCAAACGAACGCAACTACTGGTGGTGCAAGTGGTAACAAAAGTAGCAGCGGCACCAATAAAAACCCATTGCCAGGCGAACGAGCGCCCTCTTTGCTCGCCTTAAGTGCAGGTGTAGGAGCAGGCTCCGCGCTAGATCCGAGGCTGGGGAGCGTGCTGGGGGCGTCGCTAGCGCCCGAACGACAGGAAGCGGTAAGGGAGGAAAGAAGCAGAAGAAGAGATAGGCTTGGAATGTAAAAAGCAACTCTTCGTTCCTACCTTTTTCATATGTGCGTATCGAATTTCCTTTTTTCTCGCATGTTCTTCGTTACCTCCTTTTATTAACGCTGCATCAGGTGGTACTTCTGTTCCAACAACTGTTCTTTCGCGAACCAACTTGGGAACTCACGTCTTTTGAGCGGGCCAAATTAGAGGTAGCTCATTTCACACATATAGACAACGTATTGTCTCAAAGGCTGAATAAATATGATTCTGTTTTTGCTCGCTTACTCATCTCTTTGTTGTGAGTTGGTGATCGTAAAAAGAAGATCAACGGAGAAAATTCATATTCTCCATTCTACCTTGTTTTATTCTCATGCATGGAATTTAGGTCGATCGAGCGCAAGCTGTCGCGGCTTCCAGTCAAGGCCGTCGCCGTAGTCGCCGCCAGAAAAACCGTTTGCGGAACCGCAACACAAACGCAACACCCTACCAGCAAGAACATCGCGTCACCGTGAGGGAAAGTTATCGGCCGTCGCTGCTGGCAGTGCCCGTGGGTGGCGGTGCTCCCTATGTGATTGCGTCTGCAGAAGAGCGCAACAACCCACAGATGGCTCCACCAGGCACGAGATCGGCATCGTTAGCAGCCTCGGCGCTGCAAGCTACGAATGCAACTAGTACTGTTGGTAGTACTGTTGGTAGCACTGTTGGTGCTACTGCTGTGACAACTGGTGTCGCCACTAGCGCTGCTTCAGCAGTAAGTGATGGTGTAAGCAATGGTCAAGCATTGAAACCCAAAGGCAAGAGGCAGCGGCGGCGCAGGGGCAGAGTGCCCGATCCTGAAAGCGTGTCCGCGGAAGCAGCGGCATTTTTGAGGCCTCAGGTATCGTTCTAATACCTGATATATAGAAAGCGAAATGTTGTTTTTCCCTTGCATATTTCTACTAAGAGTTTCAATTTAACTCACACTCGTTTGCTCGCATGCTATTTCTTCTTGTGTTTGGCCATGTTCTACGTATTTAGTACGACGCCACAACCCTTGACTTGATTGAAGATGCCGCTGCTGATCGCGCAGCTGCTGCTAGGAGTAAAGTGTTTAGTGCTCTCAAGAAGCACGGCGGTAGTGGCGCGTTAGGAAGTGGTAACAGTAGCAGTAAGTCCAAAGCTGCGATGTCGAAAAGATTGGCCGATCTAGCTGCTGCCGATCCAGAGGGATGGACCATCAGCAGCCGCAATAGGCAGGCGACGTACCACCCTTATTTGTTTGCCGAGGCGGAAAGGTTAGTTCGAAAGAGGTTGTCAGGGTCAACTAAGGTGTAAGTAGGATGCAAGTCATAGAGTTGGTGCTGTTCTTGTTTCAGGTTCATCTTTCCTTTTTCAAGAGACCTTCTTTAATCTCTTGTGCACTTGCATTCTTTATATTTAGGTTATAGATGATTGGCCCTCTGTTCGTGCTATTTGTCAACACCTTTTGTTCATAATCGAATATGAACACGTCTTCTTTTTTAACTGTTGTCCAACGGATCAACGCACAGACGCGGGGAGCCGCCACCTACTGGCGGCCTCAGTGGCCCTCCCGACAAGCGAGTCAAATCCCTGAGCGAGCTCGCGACTTTGACGGCACCGTCGGCCTTTTTGACCGACCGGCTCGGGCAGGAACAGGTGGTTCTTACATATTCTATGATTGTATTGATACTACCATTGCGTAATGGCGCGCACATTTCATTCTTGTCATGTTTGTTTTTGTAGTCTCCTTTGAAAAAGATAAGCATTTAGCACATGCATCGTCCCTAACATTGACCACTTCCACCGCATCTAACCTAATATATATATTTAGGCCCAAGGCAGTGCCGGAGCCCAAGAAGCTTTGATCGCTTGGGAAGCGAGTCACGGAGCCTCTGCAGGAGTCGCGCTGATGGCTGCGGCCGACGAAAAGCATTTGGTGGATGAAGCTCGCATGCGAGTGGTGATTTGATTGGAGAGGATGAGAGGGAGAGAGCGACACTCTAGATTATTTTTAATTGTTATTTTGGCTGGATTGTCATAAATTGTGTTTCAAGTTCGATGGAATTGTTTCATTCACTCTCTTCTTCTTTGTATGTGTTTGTTCATACACGCAAAGGTGGAGTCTCGCTCGAAGCCTACTTCTGGTCCAAACGCGGCTTACTCTGCATCTCTTACACACAAGCGTGCAGCTAAAAGCGCTTCATTCGGAGGAAGAGCTGGAGCTTCGGCCAATCATCAAGCACCGTCGCTGGAGCCGCCAGAGCCCATCGCAGATTTGCAAGTCCTTGCCGCAGAGCAAGCTACGGTAGAAGTTTAACAAATGTTGAATCTCACACTCCGATCGACCTGATGTTTAGATTGATTAAACAGAGAAGAAAACTTTGAACCATCACCGCTCCCTTCCTTGTTTTCTTCTCTGCTCTGTTTTTTATTTGCTTCGCATCTACAGGTCCATCGTCACTGGCGCGGCCGCGTGGGCACCTTCTTGAAGACTTTTGGCGGGTATGAAAATGAAGTAGCGCAGGTGGCAAGCAACGATGATTACTTCGACAACGACGCGAGTCACGACATTCAGGTTTATCTTTTTCCTTCACCTTGGGTTTGAAATTGGATGTGACAGGGTGAATTGCTAAATGAACTCGTGTGAATTCAGCACATCTGGTAGACTTAACTTCGTTGTTAAACCATGTACATCTCGGATTATTGGTGGTTTTAATACTTTTCTTAGAGTAATCACCTGTCTCTTTATTTCCCCAACTACTCTGTCAGTTGCACGGCCACGATCACGACCAAGAGGGTCATTACCATCGAGCCTCCTTGCCTTCGCCGCACACTCACGTTACGAGCGCGCCGGGTTCGCCTTCATCTCATCAACAAGGAGGAGGAGGACTCGAAGGTGGCGGCAGCGACAGCCGTCGCCGGTCGTCGCACTACCGGGAAGGATTCGAGGACAGCGAGGTAGTGGGGTCTGCATTTGACTTGTTCCGTGGCAGCGTGGGCTCGGGCGTGGCGATGGCAGCCGAAGCTGGCGTGGACTCGTTCTTTGGCCCTTATCCCGCCGGTAAACTAATTGAACTTGCGTCCACTTTCGTGCCTCTTCATTCTTGTTACGAGCCACAAGAACTTTTCACGAATTTATGTTGCTTCGTGTTCTGATGGATTTCTTCACTTATCCTCCTCTTTTCTTTGCACCTAATGATTGCTTTGTATTTGGGGTATCTTTTCGTCTACGTTACGCGCACACAAAAGCCACTCTGATGCGCCTCTACGGGTGCTGCGCGCGAGCTCTCGAAGCTGCTGCTTCCTCCCCAAATGCGCGCGACCATGAACTCAACGCGTGGAGTTTAGGCCCCCCGGGGGACAAGACGTTAGTGCAGTTGGAGCGTGTGAAAGAAGCCGCGGCCGAGCTGGCTGGTGAGAGATATGAATATGGAGAAACAGGCGTATATTAGAGCACGCAGAAATACGGGGAGAGTAGAGGATACACAGATTTGAGGGACTTAGAGGAAGCACGCGTAGTTAGAAGTAGATGATTACGTAAAAGAGAAAGAGAAATGAAGAGATGAAAAGGCGTGCGGGAGTATTTGTTAATGCCTGTTTTCTTTTTATCAGGTGGCGGCGGAGTAGGCGACGTGTTTTCGGCTCTGGAGTCTCTCTCTCGCCGATACGGTGCTGCCGGTGCTTCGTCTAGCGAGCAAGGCAGTCAAAACAAAAAGGAGCCCTCTCCGCAACCTCTTCTGGTAGTGTGTGAGGAGGTCTTCAAAATGTGTTGCCCTCTGCTGAAGTCCAAAGAATGCCAAGATGCTTTGAAGCAACTGCAAGCAGCGTACGCTCGGCGACTAGCGATTGAACGGAGCCAAGGCGATGAGACGTAAGGATGATTGGTTGTTGTGCTCATTTTGGCTTTCCTTTTTTCCTCTGGTGTGCATTGGCTGACGCTATATCTTTGTTGTTGTTTCTTACACTCACCCTTCTTTGTCATTTTTCCTCCCAGCAGGAGCTTGGGGTGGGGCGAAGTCGGTCCAGACGGCCGCCTCGCGCCTGAGGAAGAAGAGCATCTGGTGGATTTGATGCCGCCCGATACGGTAAGCCATACTGAGGGATTTATGAACACTATACAGCATAGATGCATTGACGTGTACAAAGGAAGAGGTGAGAATGTCATTGAAGGCAAAGGTGTGAATGAATGCTTTCATTTCTTAACAAGCACGCTGATGTATCTATTCTATATGATTCCACCTCTCTCCCTCCCTCCCTCCCTCCCTCCCTCCCTCCTTTCAATTGTGTTTCATGCATTCATTCATAAAAGGTGCGCGCTCTCGAGTTGCTTTTCACTCTCTTCGACGTCGAAGGACTGGGTGTAATCAAAGCTCATGACGTCGCCATCGCCCTGCGCTCCTCGCACTCCTTGCCCTCGCCGCAAGAGTCGAACCAACAAGCCAGGAACGGCGACCCGCTTTTGCCGCTCCAGAATCACCCGCCTGAGGGGATGAAAAGCAGCAAGAACAGGAACAAGGACCGCGGCCACTTTGATGGGACTATGGACTTGTCAGCCATTGTGAGCGCCACCGAGCTTTCGATCTTAGTGCGCCGCTTCGAAATGGGCTGCCGTTGGAACGCCGAGGTCGACGAAGAGGCTGACACAGCCGCTGAGGCAGCGGAACTGGCAGAAAATGGCGGCGTGCCTGCGTCTTCTGACGCTGCGGATGAGGCAGAAGAGGGCCAGGAAGGAGACGGCAAGCGTGCGGGAGCTGGAACCGTGGCCAGTAGCAGCAACAACCCACGCAAAGCTCGAGAGGCCAGGCGCCAAGAACGGTTTGCGGACGCGCTTATCGATGAAACGCAGTTTATCCTTGCGTTTCGCGATATTGTTATGTAGGCCACTTGAACACATGAACCATTTGTTTCGTCTTGCCGTTCTAACGCGCCAAGGCAGTTCATTTTCCGCCATTAACCGCTGAATTCGTAGCCTCAGTGGCGTTTGGTTATGTGGGATATGCGCATGGCCATAAAAACGAAATTGTTACTTCTGTACGATGTTACATGTTACGGTGAAATCAGAAATTCATAAATAGAGCGGGAAATTGGAAAGGGAGGACTTCGTTGTTCGTTCCCAGGCCCTTAGACGTAGCTACATGTAGACTTACCTAATACTTTTCGTCGATTATCTGCATATGCCTTTTGTTGGCTATTGTGGGGGGTATAATTCTAGATACTAGAGGAGCGGGTAATTTAGTGCAATTGCCTTAGGTGGCATCTCAGAAGGCAGTCAAAGCAATAGTCCCCGTTATCATCAGCGAGCGGTGTTATGTGCAAGCGAAGTCAGGTTTCCGTTGGAAACAAAGTTCTAATCAATTATCAACTTGTCCAATGGCCAATCTTCGTAGGAGCCATCTGGAAGGTACCTCCGGATCTACAGCAGAACGAAGAAATAAGCACCCAGTGAATTGAAGTTTCGCGGATAATCGTTTGAAAGATAGATTATCAAGGCGTGCAGAAAATTAGCAGAACAATCAACGCACCACCATAGGGACTTTCTTTTCTCGCAGCTCCTTTTCCGCAATTTTTAAGGGGTCGATTTCGTTCTCAATGTCCACCATGACGGGCGCGTTCATACTGAACACCGAATAGAGTAAGAATACAACCAATAGTTGCATAGCGTAAAGATTTTATGAATTTATTCAAATATGATCTCAGCAGCGGATATGACTTGCAAAGAGATGGATCTACTCGACATGCCAACTGTGCACGTAGGCACGACCTAAAGCTAGGAAACGAG
>Ga0136554_1000195_pt1 | contig 23397 bp, 19 predicted proteins | sample AntRauTorckE5431_FD_104637 | JGI IMG/M metagenome (GOLD analysis project Ga0136554, IMG submission 104637) | Saline lake microbial communities from Rauer Islands, Antarctica - Metagenome Torckler E5 #431 | ecosystem: Environmental > Aquatic > Non-marine Saline and Alkaline > Saline | place...
ATAAGTAAGTAACTACTGACCTCTATAAATTAATATAAATTATTTAATTAAAACAATACGCGCGAACAGATACCCCAGAAGTCTATAATATTCAAAAAAGATCATTAATGTTTAACGTCAAGTCTTCTCGCGCATACAGGTCATAAACGAAAGATTACTTTTTATAGGATTAGTTAACTATTTTATATCGCGCGAACAGATACCCACGAAGTTTGTAATATTCAAAAAAATGATTAATGATTAATGCCAAGTTTGCGCGCGAACAGATAGGCATGAAGTTTTTTTCTTGTCCGTTTTTACCCGTTTTTTTCGGTTTCTTCTTTGGGGTTACTTCTAATGGTTCAAAGGTTTAAAACTCTAAGTATATTTAAAGTTTGCTCGACACCTCTTCTCACTAATTAAAAAGCCCAATATTTATTGGGCTTTTTTACATCTAAAAGGTATTGACCTTATAAGAAACGTCTTCTAAATTTTTCTCAATATTTTCTATCTCTTTTGGAATAAGACCTCTCAGAATTAAGATCAATCCAAATATAATTAACAAAAAACTGATTCCCTTTTTAAATAAGGTGATTCGCCTAGGAGTAAGCTTATTATTGAGTTTTTTAGCGAGCAGTATTTTTAAGATATCAACGAGTAAATAGGTCACAATTATGCTTGTAAAGAAGATAACTAGCCTTGATCCTTTCATTTCTAAAGAAGGGCCGAATATAATAAGTAATCCTAGCCAAAACCCTAAAACCCCTATGTTAATAAAATTGAGCAAAAATCCTTTAGCCACTATTCCAAGATAATCTCTGCGCTTCAGCTTTTGAACTTCAAAATCGGATTTGGTATAGTTTGTATTTTTAACTTTTACGTAAGCGATAAGACCGTAAATAGTTAGCACACCTCCCCCAAATATAAATAAACCAGGATCATCCTTTATACTGCGTAGTAATTGATTCGTGCTAAAATAGGCTATAAATATAAAAACAACATCTGCAAGTACGACACCTATATCAAAGGCAAAAGCTGCTTTAAAGCCCCTTATGGCCGCAGTTTCCAATAGGATGAAAAAAGCAGGACCAACCATGAAGGCTAAAAAAATCCCTAAAGGGATTCCTGAAAGTATATCTTGCAACATTTAGTTAGGTCTATAAAGTTATTTCAAATTTAGTAAATTGCTGCTAATCTGGTTTTTTTATATCCTTTAGATTCAGTTGTAGCGTGATGTTCCCATCCCACTCATTCTCTTCTATAGTAAATACAATATCAAATTTTTCATCTTTTTTCATCAGATCTTTTTTATCTCCCAATCCAAACCCTATCGCTGTGAACACAATTCCACTTTGAGTTAAGTTGGTTTTTAGATGTAAGCCTTCTTCTCCTAAGGCCTTTACAAAACCTGTCGTTGACACATTTCTAGAAACAAAAGTGGGTTTCATATTTCTTGGTCCAAAAGGGGAAAACTGCTTGAGGATTCTTATAAGTTTAGGAGTGATATCTTTAAAAGTGATTTCAGAATCATATAAAATTTCTGGAATTAGGAGTTCAGGATCTATAGTTGATTTGACGACGTCCTCAAATTTATTTTTAAAATTTTCGAAATGTTTTTCTTCCAAAGTTAGACCAGCAGCATACTTATGTCCACCAAACTGCTCAATAAATTCAGATGAGCTTTCCAGAGCATTATAAACATCGAAACCCTTTACAGATCTGGCGGAGGCCGCAAGCTTTTCTCCGCTTTTTGTGAACACTAATGTAGGCCTATAATACGTTTCAGTGAGCCTTGAAGCGACGATACCAATCACTCCTTTGTGCCAATGAGGTTGATAAACGACTGTGGTGCTTCTTTCTTCTTCCTTATGTTCCTTGATCATATCCAGAGCCTCTCTGGTAATTGACTTGTCTGTCTCTTTGCGGCTAGAGTTGTATAGCTCAATGTCTTTGGCCAAGACTTTTACTTTTTCGTAATTGGTTTCGCACAAGAGTTCGGTGGCTAAAAGACCGTGCTTCATCCTTCCTGCAGCATTTATGCGGGGACCAATCATAAAAACAACATCGGTAATAGTCAGTTCTTTTTTCTTCGTGTTCTCTAAAATAGCTTTAAAGGCAGGGCGTTTTCTCGAGTTGATGAGTTTTAATCCAAAATGAGCTAGAACTCTATTCTCTCCAGTTATGGGGACAATATCAGAACCTATTGCCGTAGTCACAAGATCCAAATAAGTATAGATCTGTTGTTGTGGCCTATCGAGCTTTGTTTGTAAAGCTTGGACGAGTTTAAAGCCGACTCCGCAACCGCATAATTCATCAAAAGGATAGTGACAATCTGTTTGTTTTGGATCCAAAACAGCTACAGCATCAGGAATAGTGGCTCCTGGTCTATGGTGGTCACAGATAATAAAATTTATGCCTATTGATTTTGCATAATCAATTTTATCAATAGCTTTTATACCACAGTCCAAGGCTATAATTAGGTCGATTCCTTGTGATTTGGCACAGTCGATTCCTTGATATGAAATACCATAGCCCTCATCGTATCTATCTGGTATATAGCTAACCACATCAAACCCTAACTTTTTGAGATAAGTGGTCATTAAAGCGACGCTGGTGGTTCCATCTACATCGTAGTCACCAAATACCATGACAGGTTTATGGTTTTCTAAGGTTTCTAGAATATGTGAAGTTGCTTTTTCCATGCCTTTCATCAAAAAGGGATCGTGCAGATCATCCAAGCTAGGTCTAAAAAAGGTTTTAGCTTTTTCAAAAGTTTCGACTCCTCTTTTAATGAGGAGTTCTGCTATGGGTAAGCTCACGCCAATAGCTTTCTGAAGGTGTTCAGCTTTATGTAAATCAGCTTCTTGAGTTAAAGTCCAACGCATGATAGATTTCGATTAAACAAGTTTTTCTTTAAATGTAATTTCAGGATTTAGAATCTCCAAAATTAAAGATTTTAATTGAATTTTAAAATCTGGAAGAAGTGCTTTCAAATTTAAATCTGTCTTGGTTTGAGAACATGTCATAAATCCGGATTTTAAATTCCTTAACGAAATGATTCCAGCCATCCCGTTTTCTCCTAGGTCTTCTTCCTTCAATAAAGAATAAAACAAGACTTGAAAAGCTTTAGAATATTTATAATCGTCTATAAAATCAGTCCAATTTTCAGGGATTTTCAGATCTTTACTTTCAACTTTCCCCGTCTTATAATCGATGATCCTCACTTGTTTGTCGCACAAGTCTATTCTATCTACAGTACCTTTCAATTTAATTAAGAAATCAATACCGTCGATGGCAATTAATTTTTCAACGGTATTCTCCAATTCTAAAATTACGACTTGACTTGACTTTATACTCTCTTTTTCTTGAACTAAAAAACGTTTGATTTGTTGTTTAGCAATTTTAAAATCAATGAGATTTTTTCCATTTTGGAGAGTTTCTTTAGGAAACCTCTTCTCAAATAAAGCCTTGATAACCTTAGGATATTCTTTAAGCATCTGGTCAATATCGCTTGAGTCTAGGGGTTTTCCTTTATAATTTCTATATAAAAAATCCAGACAATCATGAATAACAGTCCCATGTGTCTTGAAAGAAATATCATCTTCGATATGGTCTGCTTCTTTAATATCCAAAACATACCCATGATAAAAGTCAATGGGGTTTCTGATGTAAGTTGTAAGCGCAGATGTAGAAATGCCATATTGAAAAAGTGACTCCAATTTTTCTATCATTTGAGGCGTTTTACGAACCTCTCTTAGAATAGTCTTCTTTTGTTGTGTGTCGGAAATTGCTGTGTGGTTCTTTACTGAATGTTGGGGAGCTTTAAAAATCTCTAATTGGGTTAAAAATCGACTTTTTTCTGCCTTTTCAATTCCCGAGGTAGCATTGTTATAAATAAAGTGACAGCGACTAGAGCGTTGTATAAGCCTGAAGAAGTGGTATGCATAAATAGCATCCTTTTCTTTGTAAGTAGGTAGCTTGTAGGCCTTTTTCAAGTCAAACGGAATAAAGCTGTTTTGAGATTTTCCGGAAGGTAAAACGCCTTCATTTAAAGAGGTAATAATAACGTTTTTGAAATCTAATACTCGACTTTCCAGCATTCCCATTATTTGCAACCCATCGTATGGTGATCCCTCAAAATCTAGGGTTTCAGAAGACAATATATCTGTATAAATAAGATGAAACACCTTAAAGTCTTTGACTAGCTCTGAAGATTCCATCAAATTCTTCAATTTTGTAAATAGTTTTTTAAATCCAAATAGGTATTCCAATTGAAGGACATCGGAGGAGAAATTTGGTTTTAAAATCTCAATGATTTTCGTGCAATTTGTAAGAAATTCATCAACGGAGCAATTGTTTATCAAGATACTAAGCTTAAAAATCAATATCAAATCAGTATCAAAAGACTGGCAAGACTTTAAGAAGTCCTCTTTAGATTGAAAAATAATATTGTTTTTATGTATCCGGGTCTCAATAGATTGGAGTTCCTTCTGGTATGCTTTTTTAAGGACAGGATGTCCACTTAGTTCCAACAGCGTTTTAAAATGTAATCGATCTTCATTCTGGGCTCTTATTTTGAATAAGACCTCAAAAAAGGAGACCATGTTGGTTTGGTGTAATGGCAAACCCATGGTGACGTTTACTTTTTTTATATTGTTTGGAAGTGAATTGAGAATAGGTTGTAGTAAGGTTTCATCTCCTAAAATCAAAGCCGTTTCGTCAAGCTCACCTTCACTCATTTTTGATAGGAGGTCACCTACAAGTTTTGCTTGTCCCACTTTTTTAGGAACGCCATAGATATTTATTCCTTTTTTATCTAAGTAGGTACTAGTCGAGGGCATCAGGTTTTCAATAGAATAGCAGGGCCATGTTTTTGAATAGTGTCTTAGAAACATGCCAGCAATGTGGTTATCGTAAAGATAATTGTCAATATCCCAAAAAACCTTTCCCTTATTTTGGTTAATGATGGTTTGAAAAATGACTTCTTCACACCTATTTAGAGCATTGAAGCCTAATAAATAAAAGTTCCTTGAAGAGTTTTTGGAATAAGCTTCGATATTTTTGACGGCTTCAAGATAAGCCATACCTTGATAAGCTTTATTCTTTGACTTTAAGTTAGCCTTTAATTCATGGTAATACTTAGGTAAACTCTCCCAAAATTTAATGTAATTTTCGACCAGTTCCGTTTTTACATCAGATTTTGACCAATGTTCGATATCTTTAATAGCTTTAATGTTACCAAAAAACTGATCTGCGTCTATTTGATAGCGGTCTATTTCGTTAAAATCTTGGATAATAGATTGGCCCCAATTGTAAACGTGATCTATGGGTTCCTGATGGTTTGGATCCGTGAAGTCCTTATAGATGTTATAAAATTCAAATAAAGTTTCTAAATTGTTAATTAGTTTTACTTCAGAAACATCCTCGAGAAACTCTTCAATACTTTGAACCGGTGGAACAACGAAACTTTGGCCTTGATTTTTCTGTAGCAATTCTTTTGAAAAGGCTTGTGCAGCCCTTCGGCTTGGGAGAATAAACCGGTAATGATCCAAGTTGACATTTTGTAATTGAGAAATCACATGACTTATAAAACTTTCCATGGGTTAAAAATAGAAAAACACCCCATATTGGGGTGTTTTAAAAATTATATTTTGAAATAATTTATTTCTTTAAGTTAATTTCAACTCTTCTGTTCTCTGCTCTACCAGTCTTAGTATCGTTAGTAGCAACAGGTTTTTGTTCTCCAAGACCTACAGATGATAATCTAGATTCATCTACACCATTTTCAACAAGGTAAGATTCTACAGAGGTAGCTCTTACTTTTGAAAGACTTTCGTTGTTTGAAGCACTACCTATACTATCAGTATGACCTTCCACTGAAAATTTAGCATTAGGATATTCGTCAAGAATTGCGATAATTGCAGTTAGAGCTTCTTCAGAATCTTTAGAAATTGTTGTTTTGCCAGTTTCGAAATTGATGGTCTTAGCATACACATTCAATTCTTTTTGAATTTCTTCAGTGACTTCTGGGCAACCATTATTTGCTTGTGTACCTGCGACATTTGGGCACATATCATCTTTGTCTAATACACTGTCTCCGTCTGTATCAGGATAAGGACATCCATTGTTTGCTTTTGGTCCAGCTTCATTTGGACACTCATCGTCTTTATTGGCTATTCCATCGCTATCTGCATCTGGACATCCATTTAAAGCTTTGGAACCAGCTTCATTTGGACAATCATCATTTAGGTCGGCAATCCCGTCACCATCAGAATCTGCACAACCGTCAAATTCTTCCAATCCAGCAGTGTTAGGACATTTATCATTCTTATCAGTAATACCATCACCATCAGAATCTGGGCAGCCGTTAAACTCAGCTAAACCAGGTACGTCTGGGCACATATCATTTTTATCATAAACACCGTCTCCGTCAGAGTCAGTTCCACCAAATGCGATAGTTAAGCCTGCAGAATGCTGGAAATAATCGAAATTATTATCCTCAAAAGCAGTTTTGAAAGATGTTTTTACAGTGAATGCGATATTATCAGTAAACCAAAAATTAACACCTAGATCAGAATCAAACGTTGAGGCTCCATTGTTCTCTATCCAGTAGTATCCAGCACCAACTCCTACAAAAGGATCAACAATAGTAGTGTTTATGAGGTTTTTAAAATTATATTGAACACCAGCACCTATATTATAAAAACTTAAGTCATCCGCTGAAATATCGCCCAGTTGATCAATTTTGTTAATGGATCCACTTAATCTAGCTGAAAATCCATCACCAACATATCTTTGAACCTCAAGGTAAGATACTGATGGTATTGTATTCCAATGATCGTTAGCATTAAAAAATTCACTAAACAGGCTTCCACTTGACATTTCACTCGGTATAAAACCATTATCAGCAGAATAAAAATCCACGACATTAGTTCCAATAACAATAGCCCAGGGGTTATTTTCATCTTGGGCTTGCAAATTAAACACGACTAAGAAAAGGGCAATTATGTATAAAAAAAAGTTTAATTTTTTCATGTTTTTTTAATTTTAGTTTGTTATAATATTTAACAATAGTTAACAAATGTAAAATTAAAATTTCAAAAATCATTAACTTTCAATAACTTTTAAGTGCTTACCAACCTTTATAAAGGCTTCTATAGCTTTATTAAGTTGTCCTTGGTCATGTGCAGCGGATAACTGAACACGTATTCTAGCTTTTCCTTTAGGGACAACTGGATAGAAAAATCCAATTACATAAATGCCTTCTTCCAGTAGCATAGCAGCCATTTCTTGGGCTAATTTAGCATCATAAAGCATAACGGGAACAATGGCAGATTCTCCATCAATAATGTCAAACCCTGCATCTTTCATCTGGGTTTTGAAATAAGATGTGTTTTCTGTCAGCTTTTTTCTTAAAGTGCTGTCATTTTTAAGGATATCAAAAACTTTTATTGTCGCTCCTACTATTGATGGCGCTAAAGAATTTGAAAATAAATAAGGGCGAGATACCTGTCTTAAAAGATCAATAACCTCTTTTTTTCCAGTTGTATAACCGCCCATAGCACCTCCTAAGGCCTTACCTAAGGTTCCTGTAATAATATCAACACGGCCCAAAACACCTTTTTCTTCTAAAGTTCCAATTCCTTTCTCGCCTATAAAACCAGTAGCATGGCATTCGTCGATCATAACTAATGATTCGTATTTATCTGCTAAATCACAAATCTTGTCTAATGGAGCAACTAAACCATCCATTGAAAAGACACCGTCGGTTGCGATTAATATATTTCTAGCACCGTCATCCTTGGCTTTTTGTAATTGTACCTCTAGATCTTCCATATCCCCATTTTGGTATCTATATCTAGCAGCCTTACATAATCTTATTCCATCAATAACTGAAGCATGATTGAGGGAATCAGAGACGATTGCATCTTCTTTGGTGAGTAGGGGCTCGAATACACCTGCATTTGCATCGAAACAGGCAGCGTAGAGGATGGTGTCCTCGGTTCCATAAAATCCGGCAATCTCACGTTCTAGAGTTTTGTGTATGTCTTGAGTTCCGCAAATAAACCTTACACTAGACATCCCAAAACCATGGGTGTCTAAGGTGTCTTTTGCAGCTTTAACCACATCTGGGTGAGAAGATAAACCTAAGTAATTATTTGAACAAAAATTCAAAACGGTTTTACCAGTATCTAAAGTGATTTCTGCTCCTTGTGGAGAAGTGATAATACGCTCTTTTTTATAAAGCCCATCATCTTTTATATTTTGTATTTCTTCTGCAAGTTGATGTCTTAGTTTATTTGAATACATATGCTTTCATTTTATTGCAAATTTAAACAATCTTTACTTCAATGGATTCATTTAGATAAACGAGCAGTTTATTCTTAACATTATATTTTAAAGCTTTTAAAGATTCAGCATACTTATTGATCTGATTAATGTGCTGATTTGATGTCTTTCCAGTTTTATAATCGATAAGAATAGCATCTTTACCCTTTATGTTGACTCTATCGGGTCTTAAAAGTTGATCTCCAAAAAATATATCCTTCTCGTTCCATATCTCATATTCGGAGGAGAAGTAATTCTTGAGTTGTTTATGTGTGACGACATTATCAAGTAATTTTCTGTACATATCTAGTTTTTCCTTCTCAAAAAACCCATTGGTATAATGCCATTCTAATGATGAATCGATATCGCTTTGAATATGTATTTTGGATAAAAGGGAATGGATTAAATTTCCTTTTTGAAGGGCATCTGTAAGATCCTCATTCCATAGTTTTCCAGCAGTCGTTACAAGATTTAAACTTAGATTTGGGGAAGGAGAATGAAATCTGATGCTGATGTTTTCTACCTCAGAAACTCGTCTTTTTTTAGGTAGAGTACTTTTACCCCATTCATATTCAATCAAGACTTCAATGGCTTTACCTTTAGACTCTAGGTAACTCATCAGTAAACCTGAGTAAGTATCAGGTTTTATTTTCCCACCTTTATCTCTATCATCTTCAGAAAGGATAAACAACTCCGAAGCAGCTCGGGTTAAAGCCACATAGAGAATATTGATGTTTTCCATTTCTAATCCACTCACTAAGTTGAGATAGCTGTCTGTATAATTAGGATTATCTATATCTTTTCCAGGCTTAGTGATAAGAGCAAAGGGGATTTGGAATTTTTCTGGAAGTTTTACCCAAAGATGACTAGTTCCCGTATAATCGATCTGTTGCTTAGCATAAGGAAAAATGACCACAGGAAACTGTAGTCCTTTACTTTTATGAATGGTCATGATTTGTACGGCATTTTCACTTTCTGTACTTACGATGCTTTTACTGTTACCTTGCTTTAACCAATAGTCTAAAAAAGCATTTAAATTTCCATTTTGCTTTTGTGTAAATTCAAAAACTTCATCAAGAAAGAACTGGAGATATGCACTTGCAAGTTTTTCAATTTGAAACTTGTGGATAAGATATTCCACAGCATCATAAAAGGGGAGAGTATGGAAGTGTTTGGGGTCAAAAGTGAAGCCGAACTGTTTTAAATTTTCCCAGAAGACAACTTCTTCTTTATGAAGTGAGCTTTTTAAAATAGTAAAATGTTCTTCTTCTGAAAATGATAACCTTATAAAGATTTCCTCTAAAACCTCTGTTTTAGACAGCTCGTCTTTATCATCATTCAAAACATGTAGAAGAGCTAAAACAAATCGAACTTGATCGTCTGATTTAATCAGTAAAGTTTCAGAAGAAATTATTGGAATATTCTGCTGATTTAGATATTCTGCAATCGCAATACCTTCAGATTTTTGCCGGATTAAAATACAAATGTCACCTAGTGGAAAACCTTGTTCTTTCTTCTGAAGTATTATTTTTAGAATTTCTTCAGGATATACTTCAGCTCTTTCCTCGTTGCTTGAGGCTTCTAAAAAGCGTAGGTTAACGTATCCCTCCTCAGTTTTATGCATTTTTTGCTTTAAGTGTTCTCCGCTAAACAGAGCCTTTAGCTTTTCATCACTAAGCTGATGGCCAACAAATTCAAAAAAATCATTGTTGAAAGAAACGATAGCCTTATTACTTCTGAAATTACTACTTAAGGTCTCCACATTTGGCTCTGCTGTGAATGGAGAATCACCCTGAGAAAGATCTATAAATTGATGAGCATCTCCACCTCGCCAAGCGTAGATGGATTGCTTGGCATCCCCGACAAGAGTCAAAGTCCCAGGTTTTTCATGATCAAATAAAGCAGAAAGGGCATTTGCTGTTAACGGAATCAAATTATTCCACTGTAGCCTAGAAGTATCTTGAAACTCATCTATAAAATAATGCTGGAATTTCTCTCCCAGGCGTTCATAAATAAAAGGGGCGGGTTGTTTCTTTATTTCTTCACTTATCTTTTTGTTGAAATCTGAAATCAACATGATGTTTTGCTCTTTTTTCAGGAGATCCATTTCCTCCTTTACAGCACCTAGCAAAGATAATTGAGTGATGTTTCGGTATATTTTCTCGTATAGTTTTTTATGAGAATAAAGAGATCTAACGGCCTCAAATCCCTTTACGATACTGCTTTTCATAGAAAACACTCTTCCCCTTACTTCTTCGTTAAGCTTTTTGGTGACATAGGTATTTTCATCTTCCAATGTGCCTTGCCATTGTGCAGAAAAAGTAAGTGTAACGGTACTTTCAGTAAGCTTTTTAAAAAATTTTGGAATATAACCACCCTTGAAATCTTTTGCCTCTAGTCCGTTATCTTTAAGTTTACTTAGAAAGGTGTTTCCAATAGAGAGCAGATGTTCATCGATTGACAAAACTTCTTTTTTAAGCTTTGTCTTAAGCTGCTTAAAGTCCTTCAGACTGTAATCTTTTAGAATAGTAATATAGGCTTCATCCTTCTCACTTAACAGAAGACTTGAGGCATTGATAATATCTAAACTAATATTTCCACTCTTATCATCCTCCACTTTTTCAGCAGCAAAATCGATGAGAACATCGGTCAACTCGTCCTCTTTTCCTGCTTTTTCAACAACGCGTTCTACAGCTAGTTCCAAGACTTGCTTGGTATCCATTTCTATATCAAAATTCATAGATAGACCTAAGTCTTTCGCGAAAGTTCTTATAATTCTATGAGTAAAAGCATCTATGGTAGAAACTTCAAAAGCAGCGTAATTATTTAAAATTGCCTCAAGGACTTTTTTAGATTTCTTTTGAATTTGCTCTTTGGTTAAGCCTGTGCTTTTATGAATTAATAGGAGCATAGGATCCTCTTCCATGGAATTTTTACCTTCAGAAAAACTCACGAGATACTCCAAAATTCTAGATTTCATCTCCCCAACAGCTTTATTGGTGAAGGTGATGGCCAAAATATTTTGAAAGCTAGTATTTTTAGGAGACGAAAGAAGCAAGTTTAGATAGCGTTCTGCTAATTTGAAGGTTTTACCAGATCCTGCGGAAGCATTATAAATCCTAAAATTGGACGTTGTCAACATTCTTTAAATTTTAAACGGAAGGTATTAAATTTGATTAAAAAGTCTTTCAAAAATTTAAAACAAATAATAATAACCCATTAAGTGTTTAATTTTCGTGAGGCTTAATTTGACAGTATTGGTTTAGCCTCCATAATCTGTTTTAAGTAAATAATAACACCGAAAAAAGTAAAAGCAAACTCTTAATACTTACTTTTGATAGCAATATATTAACAAAAAAATAAGATTATGGCTTTTGAATTACAAAAACTAGATTACGCTCATGACGCACTTGAGCCACATATTGACACAAAAACGATGGAAATTCATCATGGTAAGCACTATGCTGGATATACTCAAAAATTAAATACCGCTTTAGAAGGTTCAGATTTGGAAGGTAAAACCATTGAGAACATACTTATAAATCTAGACTTATCCAATAATGCAGTTAGAAATAATGCAGGGGGTTTTTATAACCACAGTTTGTTTTGGAAAGTAATATCTCCAAACGGTGGTGGAAATCCTTCTGGAGAATTGGCTAAAGCTATTGATGACTCTTTTGGATCTTTCGATTCTTTTAAAGACGCCTTCTCTTCAGCTGCTGCAGGACAATTTGGCTCTGGTTGGGCTTGGTTAACTGTCCATAACGGTGGTAAGGTAGAGGTTTCTTCTACACCTAATCAAGACAACCCGTTGATGCCTAATGTAGGCGATGGAGGAACACCTATTTTAGGACTGGATGTTTGGGAACATGCTTACTATTTAAATTATCAAAATAGAAGACCTGACTATATTGATGCCTTTTTTAAGGTTATCAACTGGGAAGAAGTTTCAAAACGCTATTCAGAGAATAAATAAGTCGCATAGCTATATATAAAAAAGCTGCTTACAGATGTAAGCAGTTTTTTCGTTTTAATAACCTAATCTAAGTAAGGTTTTAATTTTTGAAAGACTTCATCTGGAGTGATATCCTGCATTACATTTTCATAAGCTTTTACTTTTTTATTCCCATATACGGAAGTTGGTAACAAAGGATATTTTTTTAAATCGGGTAATAGTTGTTGATCTTCGGTCTGTCCATAGGGAGCGAACCCTGCATAAGGATGAGTTGCCCCCCACAAAGTGATAACATCTACTCCAAACATAGCTGCCAAATGTCCATTTCCACTATCCATAGACAGCATAACTTCTAAATTTGAAATGAGCTGTAACTCTTCAGGAAAACTAAACTTCTCTGCTATAGAAGAACACTTCTTAAAATCTTTAGCGAGAGATTCCAAATATTTTTTTTCATTTGACCCACCTCCAAACAACAAAACCTGAACCTCTTTTTCATCTAATTTTGCAAGGACTTGCTTCATAAGATTTAAAGGGTATTGTTTTGGAGAATGTGCAGCAAACGGCGCAATACCAATCCATTTCTGGCAGGTGACTAATTCCTTAGAGGAAGACAAAGCTTTAGAAAGAGTGAGTTTTTGCTTTTTTATTTGGAAAGTTTTATCCAAAGTCAAATTCAGCTTTTTAAAGACATCAGCATACCGCCTATGAGTGGATTTCAGGGGCTTAAAAATTTTATTATCTGCGCGTGTTAACGCTTTTTTGCCCGATCGACCTTTGTATATCCTGTGGTAGTCATGCCCCATAACTTTTAAAAACCCACATAAAATACGAGATCTTAAAACATTGTGTAAATCTGCAATAGAGTCAAATTCAAGACGGTGAAGGCTTTTAGCCAATACCCAAAGTCCAGAAATTCCTTTATGCTTGGTTTTTATTTCTGCTTTTACAACTTCAACCCTATCTAAATGCTCAAAAATAGAAGCAAAGAATGGTTTTGTAAGAACTGTGATCTTGAGTTTTGGATACGTTTCTAAGAGTTGTTCTAAGACAGGTACAGTCATAGCAACATCTCCCATAGCAGATAAGCGAATAACTAGAATGTGTCTTGGATATTTCATGTTAGTGCTTACTTCTCAAGACAGGATTCATTTCATCGTCATTGTACATCTTCATTTGCTTGTAAACTTTCATATATTTATCGCCTGCCTTTATGTCCTCCAAAAGTTGATTTATGGCAAGCGACAGGTTTTTTCGTTGCTCTACTAAAACATCGTGCTTTGCTTTACACGCTATTTGATGTTTTACGGAAGCATCAGTTCTGTTAGCTTCTTCATTCATATGGTAAATCTTTAAGGCTAAAATAGAAAGTCTGTCAATTCCCCAGGCTGGACTTTCAGTATTGATTTTAGCATCAGAGTTGGGCTGTATATTATTGAATAAATCCAAAAAATAACTGTCTACATATTCTACGGTGTCTGTTCTATCTTGGTTGGAAGCATCAATTTTTCTCTTAAGAACCAAGGCCTCTTCAGGAGAAATATTAGGATCTCTTATTAAATCTTCATAATGCCATTGGACCGTGTCAATCCAACATTTTCTGTATAGCAAGTGTTCTATAAGAGAGTCTGTTCTGTCGAAGGGGTTAGTAAATTCTTGATGGACTTCATCTTTGACATGATAAGTTTCAATAACCTGATTGAATATTCTATTTGCTTTTTCTGAAAACATGTGATGATTTTTTTAATTAAGGCTAATATACCAAGTGTTTTTAAAACAAGCTTGCTTAAATGTTTTTGACTCTATCAATATATAGCGGAAAAAATTATACCTCCAAGCATGACAGCATAAAAAACTTCTTTTAGCCACTTTTTGGTAGAGTTTAATTGGAAGTAATTTCCTATCAAAATAGATAAAGGAAAAATAAGGTAAATAATGTCCACAGAAATTGAAGCTTCATTAAGTAGTAGTACAGCAAGAGAGACAATTAAGAAAACCAAAACGAGGCTTAAACTTTCACTTACATGGAGTTTTGAACGACTGTAAATCTTTGGAAATTGAATAATAATCCACAATAAAAACAACAGAGGTAGGCTTAATAAAAAACTATATTTAAAATTGGTAAATAGGTTTTCTACACCATTAAAGCGAGGTAGATAAATGAAGGGATCTAAGAAGCTATTTTCTACAATTAAAATAAAGGAGGTATAAATTACAAAAGCTACACTAACACCGAACAAAGGTATGATGAAGTGTCTATAATTTTGTGAAGCATACATGATGACTCCAAAATAGATGAAAATCAAAAATAAGAGATGAAAAGGATCAAAGAAAACAGAAATCATCAATAAAAATCCAGAGTCAAAAATCTTCTGTTTTACATCTTTATTTGTTTTTAAACTTAAAATTTTTCTCATCGATAGGGGTAAAAATAAGTAGCTTAAAATAAACTCGGAAGATCTTAATAACTCAGGGAAGGCCATGCTTAAAAAGACAAAAATAGACACTGCATAAGTGTTAGACTTATGAATTTTATTGCGTTTTACCATAAAATTGAGCAAGAAAATAATGAATAAAAAAACAAAAAATAGAGCAGTTTTTTTAATGATATAGCTCGCACTTACTTCTACAGAACTCGATAAAAAATTTTCTATAAAAAAAGCCATGGTAAACAAGATGCTTATAATGGCAAAAGCAATGGGTTTTGAATGGCTAAAAAACCTTGTTAGCATAGTCTAATTTGTTACTTTTGTAAAGTAAATATAATATACTAAAGACATGATGAAGGATTTTTTTGAAAGTATTGCAAGTTTATTTCAAGAGGTGTTGTTTTTACCTTATTACACTCTTAGAGATTTACAAGAAGATTCTTGGTGGGCGGCTAATGGATTGAATTTTTTCTTCATATCCATCGTTTTTGTTGCTTTTCTCTATTGGATGAAGCAACTAAAAAATGCTGATGACAACGATAAAGAAGACAAGAGTATTAAGGCTCATTCATTTTTAGGAAAAGATGCAGATTTAGACTAAGTCTTGTCCTAGATCTTTTCTGAAATATTTTTTATCAAAAGTGATGTTTTCTACATACTTATAAGCCGTTTGTAAAGCGTCATGGAAGTTATCATCAAAAGCAGTCACTGCCAAGACACGACCACCGTTAGTTATAACTTGGTCGTTTTTGTTTTTGGTACCCGCATGACAAATAAATAGATCTTCTGTATTTTTAATATTTTTTAGGCCGGTTATAACTTTGTCTTTTTCATAAGACTCTGGATACCCCCCAGACACCAACATCACTGTTGAAGCACATCTAGGATCTATTTCTAACTCTATTTTAGAGATGGACCCTTCACAGGTTTTTGAAAGTAGGTCAAGCAAGTCGTTCTTAATTCTTGGGATGACAACCTCGGTCTCTGGATCACCCAATCTTACATTGTATTCTACAACAAAGGGGTTATCCCCAACTTTCATTAATCCTATAAACAAGAAGCCTATATAGTTTATATTTTCCTTGTGTAATCCCTCTATACTGGGTTTCACGACTTCTTCATCCACTTTTTTCATAAAAGCTTCATCAGCAAATGGGACAGGAGAAATGGCACCCATGCCACCCGTGTTTAGTCCAGTATCTCCTTCTCCTATGCGTTTATAATCTTTAGCATTTGGAAGGGTAAGGTAATGTTTACCATCTGTCAATACAAAAACACTCAGTTCTTTACCTTTTAAAAATTCTTCTATGACTACCTTCTCTGAAGCTTTACCAAACTTATTATTGGTTAACATGTTCTCGAGTTCGTCTTGAGCCTCTTGAAGGCTATTTAATATAAGGACTCCTTTTCCTCCAGCAAGTCCATCTGCCTTGAGCACGAAAGGAGGTTGCATCGTTGTTAAAAACACTTTACCAGCTTCTAAACTGTCTTTATCGAAACTCTGGTAGGCCGCCGTCGGTATATTATGGGCTTTCATAAATTCCTTTGCGCGTTTTTTACTCCCCTCAAGTAAAGCTCCATACTTAGAAGGGCCAATAATTTTCAAATTGGAAAATTCACTTCTATCTTCAAAATAATCTTTAATCCCTTCAACCAATGGTGCTTCAGGGCCAACAATTAACATATTGATTTGGTGCTTTTTCACGGCCAGGGCCACCTCTTGAAAATTGAGGATATCCAATTCGAGATTTATAGAACATTCTGCTGTTCCAGCATTACCAGGGGCGACATATAAACTTTTACAGGAAGAGCTTTGTGCTATTTTGTAAGCTAAGGTGTGTTCACGGCCACCACTACCAAGGATTAAAACATTCATGAGTTTATGGACTAAAATTATGCTTCAAAAGTAAATGTTTGTAAATTGCTTGACTAATTAAAAGCATCAAAATTTCTGTGAATAGATTCAAAAAAATAGTATATTCAAAAGGTTTTCCCATTCAGAAAGCTAAAAAGGAGCTGGAGCTTGTTTTGAATAATTTGAATAAAATTACTTAGATCATATCCCCAGCAAACAAATGGAAATTTTCAATTATTATTTGGAACCCATCAGAACCTAGGTTTATTTTGTAAAAAAAACTTTAAGCCAGTTTTTGGAATTGAATTTCTGTGATGACAAGCATTGATTTACAGAAACTCTTATCAGACTGACTAAGCAAAACTTAAAGAACTATTCATCATAATAAATACGATACAGTGAAGCTTACTTACGGCAATTCTCAGTTTATAATGCATTCCAGCGGAAGCTTGTATTGGCCTTCCAAGAAAATCCTTCTTATTGCTGATGTTCATTTTGGAAAGATCGACCATTTTCGAAAAAATGGAAGTGCCTTACCGAATGAAGTCAGCTTAGAAAATTTTAAAAAGTTAGATCGGGTGATTGATGAATTTCAACCCAAAGGCGTTATTTTTTTAGGAGATTTATTCCATTCTACTCAGAATAGAGATTGGGATAGATTTACTGCTTGGGTAAAGGCGCAAAGCATAAAGATGACATTGGTCGTGGGTAACCACGACATTATTCCTACATATTATTTTGAAGATCTAGGGATTAAAGTTGTCTTGTCTTTAAACATAGATGCCTTATTTCTATCTCATCATCCAGAGGAAAAGTTAGGATTTTGGAATATCTGTGGACATATACATCCTGGTTATAGGTTAAGAGGCGAAGGAAAGCAACAGCTTAAATTATCTTGTTTTTATAAAAAAGAATACCAATTAATTTTACCAGCCTTCGGTGCTTTTACCGGCCATTTTTTGATTGAGCCAGAGAAAAATGAAGATGTTTTTGTCCTTGCCGAAAATAAGGTGTTATCGCTTAGATAACTTTAGAGTTCACCGTTCCATTCTTTATAAAACTGATCTAGATAGGTGATCATATAATTATGGCGCTTTTCAGCAATTACCTTTGCGGAATTGGTGTTCATTTTGTCTTTGAGCAATAGTAATTTCTCATAAAAATGATTGATGGTTGGTGAATTAGATTTCTTGTAGGCTTCTTTGGTTTGATGGGGATCTGCTGGAATATTGGGATCATAAATTGGATTGTTTTTAAATCCACCAAAATTAAAAGTTCTAGCAATGCCTATTGCCCCAAGAGCATCCAATCGATCTGCATCTTGGACAATTTCAAGTTCCTTAGAATGAAAGTGACTATGTGAATGTCCCCCTTTATAAGAGACATTTTCTATAATCTTTATAACATGATCTAGATCTCCTTGCTCTACAGGTTGAGTCTCTAAGAATGCCCTAGCCTTTTGGGGTCCTATTTCTTCATCTCCTCCATGAAATTTAGAGTCTGCAATGTCATGAAGTAAACTGGCGATCTCTACAATAAATGGGTTCGCAATTTCAGATTTTAAAAGGTGTTTGGCATTGGTATAAACTCGTAAAATATGAAACCAGTCGTGACCACCCTCAGCCTCTTTAAGACTGTCTTGGACAAATTTTTTGGTATTGGAAATAACTAGTACTTTTGACATAAATTGAGATCTAATTGTTTTGGACTTGACTGGAGATTTGTTTCTCTAATAGTTCAACTAACTCTGGGATTTTGAAATCCTTGACTTCATGCGGCTTTAGGACTTCAAGTTTTAAAAATACGCCAACACCTAAAGGAAACATGCCTTGATACTGAAGTTTCCATGAGTTGTTAACACAAACTGGAATAACTACAGCTTCTGGACAAGCCTCTAATAAAGCGATAAGACCTTTGCTTGAGAACCTTTTGATTTGCCCTGTTTTACTTCGGGTACCTTCAGGGAATATGACAGCAGATCGCTTGGTTTCCGATATATATTTCCCTAGTTTTTTGATTTCTCCCAAAGCTTGTCTAGCACTCTTTCTATCTATAAGGACAGAACCTCCGTGTCTTAAATTATAAGAAATAGAGGGAACACCTTTAGCCAATTCCTTTTTACTGATGAATTTGGGATGTAGTTTCCTCATGTACCAAATAAGTGGGGGAATATCAAACATACTTTGGTGATTACAAACAATAATATGTGGGCGATCTGTCTCAAAAGTAAAGCTATTAGTGAACTGAAAGCGTGTCCCCACAATATTTAAACAGCGCAGAAGAGAAAAATTTAAAATATCGACACTTTTTTTGTGAGCTTGATAACCAAAGGCATTAAATGCGATCCATTGGTAAGCATGAAAAACTAAAAGTGTGGAACCAAAAAACAAATAAAATATACTTGAAAGACCATATGAGAAGACTTTTTTCATCAATTGAATGCTGTAATGTATGAAGCTTAAAATTACGATTTACCCATAAATATCTGGTTAAACTAGATTTAAAATTCAGGTATAAAAAAAGCCATTTTCAATGAAAATGGCTTTTATAAAAATTTTATTTTTTTAGCAATGCTTATTGTAAGCATCCATAAGGTTGTCTGCAATCAACTCTGCTGGTCTACCTTCTATATGATGTCTTTCTAGCATGTGAACAAGCTCTCCGTCTTTGAAAAGCGCCATTGATGGTGAGCTTGGAGGGAACGGTATCATTTTAGATCTTGCTTCATCTGTCGCTTCTTTATCTACTCCTGCAAAAACAGTGACAAGATGATCTGGAAATTTAGAATTTTTTAAAGATTTTATAGCTCCAGGTCTAGCGTTTGCTGCTGCACATCCGCAAACTGAATTGACCACAACCAAGGTAGTTCCTTCTTTGGCTAAAGCCACATCAACATCAGCTTTGCTTCTTAATTCATTAAAACCTACAGCGCTAAGTTCCTGCTCCATTGGTTTCACTAATTCTGGTGGATACATATGATTAATTTTTTAATTTATATTCATTATAAATACAAATGTATAAAAAAGTCTTCTATCTCTGTTGGTCTTAACACAATGATTTCAATTCTATTAATGACCGTTTAATCTATCTTAAAAACACCAACTTTTTAGAGATAAATTCAATGATGATTTTATATTTGTATTCTAAATTCTATAGTTTGAAGTGGATAGGTGCCATTCTTGGCTTTTTTTATATGCGTTTTGGAGGTGCTATCTTGGGATTTATAATCGGATCCATTTTGGACAGAATTTTTTCCAGCTCCTCAAGGGGTTCAGGAGGAGGAGCTTTTGGGAAAGCATTTCAACAACGAAAAGGAGAAGTTTCTTCAGGAGATTTTGAACTTAATTTACTCTCATTAGCTTCTTTAGTTATAAAAGCAGATGGTAAAGTTACTCAAAAAGAAATGGATTATGTAAGGTTGTATTTTGTACAAGCTTATGGAAAGGAAAGAGCCAATGCAACTTTTAGAACCTTTAATGATGTCATCAAAGACAGGGAAATTTCCGTTCCTAGAATTTGTGAATATCTCAGACCAAGAGTTCGTTATGAAGTGAGACTTCAAATTCTTCATTTTCTCTTTAATATCTCCAATGCAGATGGACATGTCTCCGAGCCCGAATTACAAGTACTGCTTTCTATCTCTCAAAATCTTCAGGTTGCCAATTCAGATTTTGAAAGCATAAAAGCCATGTTCTTTAAATCTGCGGACAATGCTTATAAAATTCTGGAAATTGAGAAATCTGCTTCAAATTCTGAGCTTAAAAAAGCCTACAGAACTATGGCTAAAAAATACCATCCAGACAAGTTACAACACATGGACCAAGCCTATCAAAAAGGGGCCCAAGAAAAGTTTAATAAGGTCCAAGAAGCCTACGAAAAAATTCAGAAAGAAAGGGGTCTATAATCTTAAAAGAGTTGTTGCAAAACGTCCAGAGATTTTGGCTTTTTAAACCCTTGCAACTGCAATTCATAATAGAGCATCATAAAGTCCAGAAAACTTTTTCTTCTCTCTTGGTTCAGTTTTAGATTTTCAGCTTCGCCATAGTTTTCGAGTTTCATCAATTCTTTTAATAAAATTGAATTCGCATTGTTAAAAGAATAAGTATTATGTTCTTTTAACTGAAAAATACCATTTAACATATCAAAATAGGGGAATGCTTCACTGCTTTGATCTGGAGAGAATCCTAAAAAACTAGTTAGTTTCACTATAAAATGCAAATGAAAATTTTTAACAGAATTCACCTGATCTAGATAGGTGAGGCCTTCCTTTAAAAACTGGAAAAGGATCTCATTTTTTTCCTCTTCTTGGATACTGCTCTTTAAAACTTCAGCCAGAAACATCACAATGGTAGATTTGAAAATATCAGTATGCAAAGTTTTTAAAGGATAATCTACTTTCACTTCTTTTAAATATTGTAAATTTTTGTTTTCTCTATAGATAGCTTCAATTTCTAAAAGAGTCAATGGCTGAAATAAAGAGACTCTCACTCTTCCTTTTTTCGATTTCCGAATTCCTTTCAGCATAAAGGAAACCACTCCTTTTTCAAGCGTAAAACACTTCACTATTAAATCTGACTCCCCAAATTTTACATTTGAAATGACAATGGCTTTTGTTTTAAGTTGCATTACAAGGCTATCGTATAATCATTATTTTCCCAACTTTCGTTTCAATTTGATCCTCACCCGTCACCACAATAAAGTATACACCCGATGCGACTTTATGCTTTCCAAAAGCTCTAGTGTCCCATTGGATAGATCCACCGTCAACAAACTCTTCAAACACGAGATTACCACTAACATCTGTAATTTTAACATTAGCACCATCTGTGATTCCATCTACAGTGACAAGTCCAATATAGTTTGGTCTTACAGGATTGGGATATGCTCTTAAGTTTTCTAAAGTTTCATTTCCTGAAGTGACTCGGCTAGAATAAGACAATAATCCACTCGAAGTGCCAAAAAAAACTTCACCTGTAGCTTGATTAATCTCTACCGTTCTAACACTATTGGTAGGAAGTGGAGAATTTTCAACATTAAAAATATTTAAAATGTCTTGACCGTTTGCAGAAACTTGAAATACTCCAGAATCTGCAGTAGATATCCATTTGTTGTTAGCACCATCTGTCGTGATATCCGTAATAAATTGTTCAAAAAGTAACTCTTGTGGGAGACCATCTACATCTTCTATGATAATGGGGGAGACGTTTACATTTTGATTTTCATTAAAAATTGCAGTCGGATTTGACATCACCCTCAGTCCTGCTTGAGTACCAATCCATAATCGAGAATTTTGATCTATCTCTAAAGCTGTAATATTAGGATTGGCATTGAAGGTGTCAGGAAATTCAACACCTTGTATATTACTAGAAATAAGAGCTGAGGTATTTGTACTTGCGCTGTAAGCGACTACTCCATCTCCAAGAGTCCCTATAAAAATATTATTATTGTTATCGATAACCATTTTTGAAGATGAGGTTTCTGTTGGATTTAAGTAACCGTTCGACATGTTGATATTTTCAAATTCCCCATTAGTATTTAAGCGTTTCAGCTGGTTCTCTGCAATTGAATTGGTGAAATACAAATTACCTTGGGTATCAAAGACACTAGCGCCTATCCTATTGTCGTTGAGGTTGCCTGGAACTCCTTCAATAATACTGTTGGAAGAATCATACTGTTGGATGAGTTCATTATTTTCAATCTCTAAAAGTCCATCGAAGAAACTGCTTACAAAAACACGATTGGGATTAGACGGGTCTATGGTGACGTTAGAGAGCTCTCTTGCGCTGTTTAAGTCCTCTACATTTATATTTATCCATCCTTCTTCTGTAAGGTGGCTAAGGCCTCTAGAATTTAAGGGAAAAGGGTTTAAAAATTGATCATATTCCCCAAATGTGATCCAAAGGTCTCTAAATGTCGCTTCCAGACTGAAAATCCTATTTAGCAGAGGTCCATCTGGACTCAACTTTGAAAATGCGGTTGTATTGGAGTCCTGAAAATTGAGAAGGCCAAGACTACTATGCCCCAAAAAATAGTGTCCATTACTAGATACCGACGTGTTTATGGAAAACTCTGCATCTTGAAGTTGGTCGATAAAAGCTTCCAGATTAAATTCGGAATTATAAGCTGAAACTTGATTGGCAGCAGTGATAACAAGTTGCTCTCCACTTACGTTAAAGCCAGTAACGTTTGAACCTACTGCTTCAAAAACAGAAGCAGTTCCATTTTCTAATGTAGAAATTGTGTTATTTCTCAATCCAAAAATAGTATTAGAAAAATTTAAAACACCTTTCCAATTCCCAGTATATTCAGTCTGCCAAGCCTCAAAATCTATCAAATTGGGCTCTGTAATATCTGCAGATTTAATGCCTTCTCGACTTGCTGCGTAGATTTTATCTCCTAAAATAGTAATCTGATTGATTTGAATTTGACTTCCATTTTCTCCTATAAAAAAAGAATCTTCAAACTCTAGATTCTGAAGACTGTATTCGGCGATCCCAAAATCGGTAGAGATATAGAGCTTACCCTCAAATTCAAAAAAATTATTGATGCGTTTAGTGTTTGGCGATATAGAAATTTTATCTCTAATATCAACCACCGAAAATAGATTTTGGTTGTTATCCATGACAATTTGAATAAGACCATCCTCGTAGCCTATACAGGTTAAGCCATAGTTTTTTGAATGGTATATTTTAGAGATTTTATTACCCGATAAGCCTTCTATTGAGGTTACTGTTTGGATGCTTTGAGTAGGGATGTCGTAAATGAAATAAGCATTCTCTGCTGCTGCATAAACCTTATTATCACTTTCATCTAAATCTGTAATATTGTAATAAGAGAAGTAACCTTTCCAC
>Ga0136554_1000213_pt1 | contig 22141 bp, 18 predicted proteins | sample AntRauTorckE5431_FD_104637 | JGI IMG/M metagenome (GOLD analysis project Ga0136554, IMG submission 104637) | Saline lake microbial communities from Rauer Islands, Antarctica - Metagenome Torckler E5 #431 | ecosystem: Environmental > Aquatic > Non-marine Saline and Alkaline > Saline | place...
CTTTGATTCACGGCTGCCGTTCCACGGTCCCAGAGAATTGAATTGAAGTCGCCATCCATTCCGATTGCTAGGTCATCATCAGAAATCAGGTACTTCTCAGAGGGAACATCGCTTGTCGAAGTTAGAAAGGTTTCAAAGTCCTCAGCGAGTAGGTCCCTAATTCGAACAAGAGGCATTTGCCCCTCGGGGAAGAACTTCTCCGAATCGAAAGGAAACCCATTCACCAATTCGGCGACCTGGCCAACTCGAACGACCCTCCAGCTGCTTGGAGACATATTTAAATAGGGGCCGGGAAAAGGGGAACCCGCCTCCCCTCGGCCCTTAGACATGATTGCAAGGATAAATGCCGATCGTCGCTCCAATAGCTTCTCAATCAACTGCTCTTTCTTTGAGATGAGGGTGTCGATTTGGGAGGTCTCTTTGTCGAGGTAAGCAACGATGGACGCAAGTTCCTCCGTCTGCGGAACAGGGATGGAAATCATCTTCATACTTGAATACCGGGTAGACCAGAGGTCGTCCACTATGCCAGTACCCCAGCGATAGAACTCTTCCTGAAATGCCTGGGACCTGAAGAGCTGATGGGCAAAGTCTCCAGTGATACCCAAAGGTTCAAGCACTATGTAAATCGAAGAACAGGAGCCGTCACGATCAGCCAAGCCAGATGAGCCCTTCCTGTCTGATCTTGAATTGATAACAAAATCACCTTTTCTAATTAACTTTCGAGTTTCAGTTGCGTCTGATTTCGCAGCGGAATCTAATTGCGGAACTACTCCTTTTTTAGTGACAGAGAGGGCGATGTGATCGTTTGCACTCACCTGTTTCTTTCGTTCTCTGAATAGAGAACCGACTCTCTTTACTTCCCAATCATCTGGAACGTCTCCCAGCCATTGGACTCCAGAGGCTTTCATCTCTCGCATGGTTAGTTCTCAACCTCTTTGAGAAGCTGACTAATCTCCGATAGGAGCTGGTTCAACTCACTGTCAATCTCTTCTAGCGGGCGTGGGGGGGTGTATTTGTAGAAGTGGCGAGTGAAGGGGATCTCATAACCGATCTTGTCTTTAGATCGATCAACCCAAAACTCCTTAAGATGAGGCTTGATTTCTCTATCAATGTATTCAGGGATATCTTGAGTGAGGGGCACATTCTCAGTGTCACGAAGTTCGGGATCTGGAGCAGAATTGCCTTTCTTGTCTGTCACAATCGGGGCTTCATCGTCTCGTTGAGAAAAGTGCTTAGCTAGGCCATTCAGCTGGGCTGTGGTTAGATCTTCAATCTCTGCGAGCAGCTTCTTGAGGTGTTTGGTGAAGTCATCTTTGTCTTGATGTTTTTCATCACCGATGTGGGATTCAAGAGTTTCTGGGATTTTGAGTCGATCTTCAGGGTCAAGCTTCTTCAAAATTGAGATCTCTGTGAGGGTGACGACTTTTTCTTCGGTGATTTGCCAGCTTTGTCGAAGTGGTCTTTCGACAGTGATGGCTGTGTAACCAAAGGCTTCGGAGTTGAAGATTTTTGAGAACTCGCCTTCTTCAAATCCTTCGTAGAGCCTGACGATGTCCTCGATGTTTCGCTCTGAGAACTCAAGACGCTTACTGCCAATGTTCTTTCTGAGCTTCTGGTAGAAGCCTGTGCCGTCAATCAACTGAACCTTGTTCTTGCGCTCAGCAGGCTTGTCATTATCAAGAATCCAGATGTAGGTTGCGATTCCTGTGTTGTAGAACATGTCCTTTGGCATGGCGATGATCGCCTCTACTAGGTCCATTTCCAAAAGCCACTTACGGATTTCACTTTCTCCGCTGCCTGCTGCACCCGTGAAAAGTGGTGACCCGTTTAGGACAATTCCGATTCGGCCACCGCCTTCAGAAACAGGGCGCATCTTGCTCACTAGGTGAAGAAGAAATAGCAGTGAGCCGTCGCTTACTCTGGGAAGCCCCGGTCCAAATCGTCCGGCAAAACCTTGTTGCTCGTGCTCCTTGGTGACCACATCCTGCGATGCCTTCCACTCCACTCCAAAAGGAGGGTTGGCAAGGCAGTAGTCGAACTTCTTATCCCAGTGGCCATCTTCTTTGAGAGTGTCTCCGAGAACCATGTTCTCTGCGTTTTGACCCTTGATTAGCAAGTCTGTTTTCGAAACTGCATAAGACGCTGCCCTGATCTCCTGGCCATAGAGGCTGAGCGAGGCCTTTGGATTTCGGCTTCTGATGTAGTCATCTGCTACCGAAAGCATGCCGCCGGTGCCGGCAGTTGGGTCATAAATGTGCCTGACGATTCCAGGCTTAGAGAGAATCTCTCCGTCCCTGGCAAAAAGTAAGTTGACCATCAGACGCACAACATCTCGAGGGGTGAAGTATTCACCAGCTTGTTCGTTGGCGGCTTCCATGGACCTCGAGATGAGGTTTTCAAAGATGTTGCCCATCTCTGTGTTGCTGACCCGGTCTGGATGAAGGTCAAGCTTTAGAAACTCTTGGGTAACAAGTAGAAGAAGGTCGTTCTCCTCGAGCTTTGCTAGTTCAGCGTCGAACTCATATCGCTCGAAGACATCTCGGACGTTGGGTGAGAAACCATTGATGTAAGACTGGATGTTCAACCTCAGTTGAGATGGGTCCCCGCTGGCTTTCTTGAGGTCGTACTTAGAAGTGTTGTAGAACTTATAGCCCGCGGCGTCCTGGAGCAGCACGTCTCGGGTTACACCCTCAAGTGAATTGTCTCTGGCTACCTCAAGAACTTGATTTTTTGTTGCCTCAAGAGTGCAATCAAGTCTGCGAAGCACTACGAAGGGAAGGATGACCTTGCCGTAATCAGATCTTCCGAAGGGCCCTCTCAGCTTGTCTGCAACAGACCAAATAAAGCTCGCGTAATTCAAAGCGCCCCAATCCCTCGATTATCTAATCATGACCCTACCCCAGTGCTAAGACAACTTAGAGGAACCTTTCCTTTTCAAGGGGGACTAGGTTTTGTTTCTAGAGCTGCGACTGAACTTCTGCGGCCCAGACCTTTACACGTTCGTCGTTCACCACTTGCACTCTGGATAATATCTCGCCAGCCATAAGAGTTGAAGCAAGCACTCCTAATTCGTGCGCCTGAACCCTGTCAAGGCGGCCAACAGTCTGAGTGAAGGCTCTGCCTTTAGTGTTGAGGACGTGGGCTATAGAATTTCTTTCTTGAACCAAGGCAGGGATGCTGGTTCTATTATTCCAAACCAGGTCTACTTCTGCCCTTGACGAGCCCTCACTACGCGGCCCAAGCTTATTTATTTGCGTCTCCAATGCTTTTCCCGCGTTCATTACTATTTCGGGATTTAGTGCCTCTGCAAGGCCTAGCACTCGGATAGGAATGCTGGACAGTGCCATTTCTGACTCGGGCCCCGGCTCCCCTCCGAGCTGTAGGGATTCAATGATTTGCATCTGCTCAACAAGTCCGTGGTAAGCAAGGGCTGCCTGCTCCTTGTCAAGGCCCAATGCAGTCAGTGGAAATAGAATTGCAGAGTCGCGCTTTTCCTCACTCCAACAGGCTCCAACGACCCAATGGTGTATTTGCAGTCGCAGCTCAATAGGAAAATGATCACTAACCAACCCTTGCTCAGATAATCGCTCCGCCGTGTCCCTCCAGACCACTTTGTCAAAGTCTGTGCTACTGGATGACGTTTTCAGATCCTGAAGTAACCACGTGGCCAGCGCGGCAAACTCTTCAGAGAGTCCGGGCCAATCCTCGACATCAGTGTCTCCTTGAACCATCAAAGACACAAGTAGTTCCAGCTTCTCAATGGATTCTTCAAGAAAGGTACGATCAAGATCAATGCGCTCCAGCCTTTTCTCGACCGCTTTTGAAATGGTGGAATACTCTCCGTCTAAAAGTAGATGTAGAAGTGACCTAGCCGCGTGCACTGGAATTCTCATCGGGTAACTACCCTCTCCATGAGGATTCGCAGTGAAGCACTGTAATTTGCTGCCTCAACATAGGAGAACTTGAGAAGGTCAGAGGTACTGATGCGAGGGATAATCGCTGACTGTACTGCATGCTTACGCATCTGATTCGCAATCCTGGAATTCAAAAAATTGACCACCGCCTCAGCATCAACATCGGCATTCAGGACAAGAAGGTAATGTCCATTTGCTACCGACATGCTTTCCTTGGCCACGCGCGCCTGACTTAGCAATCCAATCGAAGGAGTAACAACATCTCCGGGATTTGCCAGAACCAGCCCTTCTAACCGCGAATCTTGGAACGCTGAGATATTCCCAGTCCGAATCCAGTTGGCCCCTGTGGAAGGAAGCCCCTCCTTGAGGTCAGATTTTGTACCCTTGCCTGGAAGAATATTCTTGACTAACGATCCGAGTGACAAGCCATGGTTCCTTTTTAGCGTCTCAGGCATGGGCCTCAACTCCCAGCGCGATCCTGCTTCGAGAATTCTTGATCCATAGCTTGAGTTGTGTTCTTCCTCATCCCAAATTTCGGTATTTACTTGATATGCAAGCTCCAGAAACTTCCCAAATTCGAGTGCGAACTGTTGCGTGGGCCTGGCAACTAGCAAGTCGCGATCATCATTGCCTGTAAACATCGAAGTTTTCGCGAGCTCGCTAAGACCTGCTGACCAAGTAGTTTGCAATCCATAATTTAGCGATGCCCAAGTCCAAACAACGGATTCGGTGCTTTTCATTCGGTAAGCGGAGAAGGTGCCGTCAAAAATTGCCTCCGCTCCAAGTCCTAAAGCGGTGTAGGCGTTACCAGATGAATCAATCAGCAAAGAGACAGCTTCGTCAAGGTTTGTGAAGCCAGAGCCAACCGAATCTCCTTTTTTCCGGACTAAAGTCATAGATTTACCACTCTTGGAGCCTGAGAGAAAAGTCGTACCAGTTTCAATACACAAACTTGGTGCTATGGGTTCGCACAGATCGGAGAGTTGATCAAATCCGGCTGAATTCGCGGCTTTCAAAAGAAAGTCACGAGCTATAAGCCCAACGTTCCAATCTCTGCCCGACAGCTTGGAAGCAGGGAGAACGGATACGGTGTGGTCAGAGCTTGAGTAAATCATGCAAATTCCCCACATCCCCGGTCAACTGGTCTCGCCAGTCCTCGAGTAGCTCCCCTAAGACCACTTGAGAATCTCCCCTAGCAAGAACAATCGCGACTAGGGGAATTGAAGTGTTTGCCTTCAAGCCAGGCAGGCCAAGAACGGCGCGCACGACACCAAGTTCGACAAGTTTGTCACGAAGCTGTTGATCTCTATCCCTGACTAGCCAGCCTCTGCCCGTGAGAATAATTGCTACTTTGCGATTCACGCCATCACGAACTTCTACAGCGGTCTTGAGAAGTGTGTAGGCCTCGATATCTCTAACGGAGACCGAAGAGATAGAAATTGGTGCGGGGAGACGGAGCCCAAGGGGTGGTTCAGCCAGCAATAGATCAGACTCCGGCCAATCACGATCAATCGAAGAGCCAAGCTCGACTCTGAACTCTTTCAGCCCCTCTACCGTTGCGCTGAGCTTTTCGGCCAACTCAAAGGATGAGTGGTTGACCTCAAAACCTGAAACCTTTTCTATTGCCGAAAACGGCTTTAGGGCATCCACCGCAGCAAAAGCAGAAAACCCCATCCCAAAAAATGGATCAAAAATGGAAGTGGTGTCCGGAAACAGCTTTGCAAGTGATGTAAAAACAGCCTGGGTGTCCAATGAAGACTGGCTTTCCAAGGAGTCCATTTTTCCAAGTGACGCCCTCCTGGACAGGAATTCTCTGAAAGCCGGGCCGCTGATTTTCATTGGGCTCCCGGGCAGTGTTACGATCCCGTTCTCTGCAACGATAACGCTGATCAGCTTTTCAATAAAACCTCCGGAGCCTGTTGAGCCTCTAAGCTCATTAGCGACATTCCACATAAAAGTATCTATGGCGTGTTGGCTGCCGACGGGCGCTGATTCCAAAACCACCCTGGGAACTATTTCCACTTGAGTGAAACCCGTTCCCTCTGTTGTTAGGTCAAAAATGCCTGAATCAGTAAACAGCAGTCCGCCGGAAACTCCGGCTCGGCTTCTCGCCAGATCTAGTTTCGCGGCTTCTACGGCCATGTTTACCTTGACCCCAAGCTTCACTTCGATAACGGCACCGATAGTGCCTTTATTGGAGCCCGAAGCGTAAGCAACCAAGTCACAACCGAGACGTTGACCCTGAGGCGCTTCCATGACTTCTAAATATCCGGCATCGAGGAGCATTTGTCGGACCTCTGGCAAGAATCGCATCTGCTCTTGCTGGTTTTCTTTCATGTATGGCCTTTCGGAAAAAAGTTTTTCAGGACAGCAGGATGCCGGATCCAGAGCAAGATGAGTTTCTCAAGCAACACTTGGGTTGGTTTTCACATCTTTGTGAGTGTTCGGGGTCACCCAAATAGTTCCCATGAAAATTCCCCTTGCCCGTTCTAAACAAAGAACCCCGAAAATGATGGGGAGTCGCTCAGCTCTCCCACCAGCGTGGCCCTATCTAGTGCCTGATTGAAGTGATCACAAGAGGTTTCAGGGAGTAACGCACAGGATTGACAAGCAGCTAAGTTGCCACCGCTGTTTCCTTGGCCTGATTTACCGAGATCCATACAAATTGGATCGTTTGAGCACCATCTTGCCCTCTCGAGCATGGTTTCAAAGATTTTTTTGAATGAATCGGGCTGAGCCATAGCGACTAATCCACCCATGGTTCCATCAGCAGATGATGAAGCTGTGTAAACAAGAACTCCAGCATGATCTTTAGTGGAAAAAACCCTTTCTGAGAGTGAGGCCGCGGTGTAGCCACATGCGACCACTAGCTCTTGAATCAGAAGATGACTGAGAGTGTGCAGGAGTACAAACCTCGGGGAAGACTCCCCATGAGAGGGGATACGGTTATTTTTCAGGAGGTTGGCGTCGATTTTAGCCACTCTCGATACCACTCCTGCCTGAGACTCCCAGGTTTTCAAGGCAGTCATGTCTAAGGTTAAGTAGATTCCCTCACCCACGTTTCTCACAGCAGGGAACCAGTTGGTATCTGGACCATGAGGGACTCTACGGAACAGGCTTCTGGCCTCTGCTGTTGGTATGAGATTTGGAATGATTCGACTGAAGCCCACGGATGCTGATGTCTTTTTCATCAGCGGTACCTCATTGACAAGATGAATTTTTGGTATGAAACCGCTTTTGTATCCTGACTCCCTGACAATTAAGTCAGGGTGCTCCACGGGCTTGGCCAGAGCCTCCGCCTCTGGGTTGCGGTTAATGACTGGCACCTTTTCCTCATCTACGTCAGTTAGATTCGGGTTTGGGTAGACAGCCCTGAAAGCCTGAGCGAGGGCATCTTCATTGAGATGAGAAAATGCATCGTCATCACCTATGACGTATTTTGCAAGCCTGTTGTAGTTAAATTGGTATTTAGCCAGTTTGCCTTGAAACTCACCATCCTTGTTACTTCCCCGAATTAGCTCAATCAGTTCAGAATCTCCAACTGCAACACTTGGCAAGAGAATCGATGAGTGCTCTTGCGAATAATAGACATTGGAGGCATTCCTGAGCACCATTCGAATACTCTGTGAGCAACTTGCAGTAGCGAGCCGGAGCCAAGGGGCGGCTCCACTGCACTTGAATGGGATGCCGTTCTTATCAAGTGCTCTAGTTAAGAATGTTGTTTCATCATCTGAGTCCGAAACCCCGACCATAGTGCGATTCACGTTGCAATTTAGGCATTTTAGGACTTGGCCTCTGAGGTCACCCGTACCTCTCGACTTCAATTCAAGTCTTGGTGATCCACAACCATTTGGTGAATGAGATCTGTGGACAAACTCCACCCATGGAAACTCATCCAAGTGCCCATCAGGGCAGGCAACTACGAAGTTCACCTGGATTCTCTTTGCGAATTTCTTTCCGTTGGCCTCGCATTCTGAGCAATTTGTTCTCCGTGTGTCGGATGGCCCTAATCGATCCAATCTCGAACAGTTTGAGCAAGTCACCCATCGAGGAAACACCGTCACAGGTAGCCCATCAGAATCTTTTTCCTCGCTAATACCAACTGCAGGGGGCTGCACGAAGTGGCTTACACCGAGAGCCTCGGAAAGGTTTTTGTCAATCAGCATGACGTCCGCAGGTATCTTTTGCTTCCTGGCTTGTTTATCTATGTACCAAGCATCCAGTCCAGGGATAATGACAGATAGGCCGTCTTTGAGAACGATCATGGAACCAACACCCTGGCCCCGAATTAGCGCTCCTTGCCGGAGCTCATGTTTTGGTCCTGGCATCATTCCACCTCCACGTGTGAATAGGGATTGGCACTAAGCATGAGCTGGGTTTGACCGTCTACATTCCTCATCGAGGTCGGTACTCGGATGGAACTGTCGCCTTGGATAGAGCTGGAAAGTGGCTCACGCCTCTTACGCATTAAAGCTGTGTCCTGATTCTCAGGTTTTCCATCTTCTTGGTCCCGAGAATAATCCCACTTTGAGGGCTGATAGCGTTTCCAGAGTTTTCTCAAATCAGAGATCTGATTCTCAAAGTCCTGAGATACTCTCGGATCTTCGTTGACCAGGGCCATACGGGTCCGCATCACTTCGATCGCTTTCTCAAAGGTTACGGTTTCTAATTCTGTTGCCGAAGCATTGATCTCTAGTAAGGCCCTGTAGAGAGAGATGACTGCCCCGGCGAGCCCTTGCCTCATGGCTTGAATCGCAAATGGTGTCACGCTTATCGGCTCAACGTTGGCGTAAAGCATTTCGTGAAAATTTGCAAACTGTTCGTAGACGCTTCGATCTCTTGATCTCCCTGTGTTGTAGAGCATCACAACCAGACCGGGGCCACGTTCACGATCTCGTCCAACTCGCCCAGACACCTGAATGTACTGGGATGTTGATTTCGGTTGACCCATGATTGTCAGAAGACCGAGTCTGGGTACGTCGACTCCGACTTCCATTATTGACGAGGCCAAACACGTGCGGACGTAATTCTTCTCGTCACTGCTGTTCACCTGAAGACGCGAAAGCAGATTGGCGACATCGGAAGAATCCACACGACTTGTTAATTCCAGAGGATGCCCTGGCCACCTGGCTTTATCCTGAGGAAGCCTTCTGTACTTGGCCATACCCCTAATGGTGTCAATTACTACAGACTGCAAAAGAGTCAAGGTCATGCCCAACTCTTTTAGGCTGTTGAAAAACCACATGGACGTCTTGTAGTAGTCGGCATTTTCTGGAGCGCCGGTGTAAGCAAAGGGTGCTTGGGTCAAAATAGCCGCCACTTTGCTCGCCGACATTTGTCCATTCTGGTACGTTGCAGGATTGAGTCCGATGTATAGAGTGCCCTTTGCGTCCCCACTGTCGTCTTTGAGCACGCTTGAGAAAAATGTTTCGTTTGGTTCTTTGAGTGACTGTGGGAAAAGTGTCACTTGAGAGCGACCGTAGAGCTGCCTAATTTGCTCCCCGAATCTTTTTGTTGTCGCCGTGGATGCCACAATTTTTGGGCGAATCACTTTGTCATCAACCACGTAAGTGCAAAGATCCTCGATGGCTGGCTCATAAAGCCCAACCATTGAGCCCAATGGGCCTGAAATGAGGTGCAGCTCGTCTTGCACAAGAAGCCCCGGAGGTAGCCCGACGCGCTCCCCCTTTCCGTCGATATTGAATATCGCGCGCGCTAGGGGTTGCCATGCAAGTTGAGCAAACTTGTCGACAGTGCCGATTACAAAAGATGGCTTCACATCATAAACATCATCATCTACGATCCAAACTGGCAGCGGTTTTTGATCCTCGGAAAACTCGCAACCACGATCCGGGCAAACGAACTTCAATGTCGCTGGGCTGCCATGCTTTTTGAAGCCAATCCACGCTTTATGAGAAAAGGAGTAACCAAATTCCGCCGAACACCAGGGGCACTTGCCAAGGACGAAGGGGTTCTTTTCTCCCTCTTTTTGGTTTGGGTGCTTGCCAAGCTGTTCAATGACATCGCCCCGCCTGTTCTTGGTGGTGGAACCACCCACCCACACTCCAATGGAAATTGGTTTTACACCTAAGGATGGTTTTTCTGTTCGCCTTAGGTACTCCAGAGCAGTTATCAAGCCGGCGCTCCTCTCAAACTGCTGAACCGTGAGTAGCCTGAGCGTGTAACGCATGATTACGTCAACTCCGAAATGATCTTGATTCTTCAGTCTTCTGAACGAGATCAGAATTGCGGCCGCCCCGAGATATGCTTCTGTTTTTCCGCCCCCTGTTGGGAAGTAGATCAGATCAACCTCTTCCCTAGAGGCGTCAGTTTCATCTATCAGCCCTGGCAGCGTCATTAGCAGGAACGCGATTTGGAACGGTCGCCAAATTCCAAGATTCCCGATTACATCCTGGGCTGGATCAAATTTCAATTGCCCTTTATCGCGGCTGAATTTTCGAAGCTCTCGCTTTCCATTAATCTGCTGTAAATACATTGCGTGGTTTGCTATTCGAAAAGATTCAAGGACATCGGGATCTTTTTGGTCCATCAGCAAATCAAGACCAGCTTGCATCCTGTCTCTTATTTGAGCTGACTTCTTTCCCATTCGATCCAGTGGTGCTTGAAACTTGGAATTGTCTCCAGTGTCAAGATCCTTATTCGACTGAATCCAATTCTCGTAACCGTCTATCAACTCTTGAAGCTCGCTCTTCAAAACCGCTTTTTCTGCAGTCGCCATTTGCATCATCGAGATTTTTTTGCCGTCGACCTCTGTGGTGAGCACCTTCCCAAAATACTCAGGTATGGCAGCTGACCTGATCTCTTTAATCTCTCCGTCAACCACAGCCCATTCCACCGCTGTTCCGTGTCCAATTGCTGGATTCCGGACCTTTCGATAGAGGTATCCAACCTCTTGCTCTTCTTCACTTCGGGAAAGAATGTTTTCCGATTGGTCGACGTCGTCAAAAACATTATCACTCTGAATGGAAACCGAAAGTTTGGATTGAAATAGATCTTGGGAACTTGAAGTTCCCCTATGAACTGCGACGAAGGTTATAGCTCTCAATGGTTCTTCGCCTGAGTTCTTAAAGGATGTGTCTCTCCATCTGATTTGAATCTTCAATAACTCAGATAGTTCCTGATCCTCCAAAAGCACCTCATGAAGCTTTTCCCCGGGCTGCAGGTCACTCCATTTGACCACTGCCTCCCCCTCCAATCGCTTCAAACGCCACCATATTGTGGGTGGATAAGATTCGAATTGAACCTTTAGCGATGAATACACTGAGCAAGAAAAGTGGATTTTGAAAGTCGGCGCAGCGGAACTGGAGATTTGCGCTGTGAACCCCAAAGCCGAAGGATGCTGCTTCTGGCTTTGGTCCAGTGCGAAGTCCGCATCATCATCTACACTTACGTCGATTTGCGGGCCCTTGTCTTCGACGTTAGGTTCCAAATACTCTTCAGGCACTTCGCCTTCAAGCGCGACTCCCTCCGACTGTTTTGAGAAGTCCCTGGATGGTGCGTGAAGAACCCCGGTACCAAACTGAAGTTCGGGGCGAATTCCCTGCAAAATTGATTCGCCTGTGCTTGGATCGAAGTATTTAATGCCCTGCGCATCCTTGGGGAAGTGGATTATGTCGTCGGCTCCAGGAGAAGGCAGTTCGATTGCCTCCGGGTCTTTGCCCTGAGGGCCCCAAACTTCGCCCACGAGGTAGTCTCTCACTGCTTCTCTTGCGGTCTTTTCCATGGCGTCTACTCCTCTACCTGTAGCACTTTGAGTCTTTGGTTGGTTACAAGATAAGCGAACTTCGATGTAGCCCTCGTTGCGGCTTGGTAAAAGGTATCCGAAATGCTTATTTGAGACTCTGGAAAATCAACGAGAACAACCGCTAGAGCCTCAAGGCCCTTGAACTTGTGAATACTTCCGAAACGAACCCGGCCGGAATTTAGAAGGTCAATTTTCGAAAACTTAACGTCGCACTTCTCTGTCAACTCCTCAAGCTTCTTAAGATTTCCACTAAGGACCACGATGTCGTTTGGCGAATAAACTTTAGTCAGCTCGTCAAGGACCTTCTTCAAAGTGCGTGGGTAATCCGAGACCGTGTCCAATTGATAGGAGTCGACAAGTTCACCCTTATCTGAGCGCCTAAACCCTGAATATCCAGGATCTAGGTCAAGGAAGTGCTTAATAAACTCCCCCAGAGACTTAGTGTTTCGGCAATTCACACGCAGCTCACCTGACTGAAAGTGGTCATTCAGGTAGCGCTTGAAGTTTGCCATCGCCTCAGGTCCGTCAAGATAAATAGCTTGATTTCTGAAGTCGCCGAACACCCGAACCTTCGATCCCGAAAACCCCGAATGGAGAATTAGATCTAGAAACTCAAGGTATTCAATTGTTCCAACATCTTGCGCCTCATCGATTATGAGGGTCTCAAACTTTTGAATTTCTATTCCCTCAAGCAGAGCATCACCAGCAATTCGCGGAAGATCCTTCGACCACCAAGTATCGATTTGGCTCGAGGGATCTTCATTTGATGCCACATCAAGAAGCAACGAATGAATGGTTTTTACTGTCACCCGGGGGAACTCGGCCATCTCCTTTGATAGCTGATTAGCTAGCATTTTGTTGAAACAAATTAGGAGAGCTTGCTCTCCTCGCAGATGAGCCTCTTTAGCCTCCTGAATAGCCAGATAGGTTTTCCCTGTTCCTGCCATTCCCGACACTATCAACTGAGGCTGGTCCTTCAGTAGTTCAAGTGTCGCTAACTGCTCGTTGGTCGCCGTATCGAGCGCGCTGGCAATCTCAAGTTTTCGATCCTTTGGAGGTTGGTGAATGCTAAAACTGGGCGTTAGGGTCTCGGCGACCCGGTTTAATAGTGAGGAATCGGCTACCGGTGATGGAAAGTACCTGTACTTATCGAGTCTGTGCCTGCCCTGTTGGAAGATTTTTTTTATCGCTTCGATTGGGTCGCCCTTGAGATCTTCGGCCCCTAGTGTGCTTCCGGAATCCCATTCAATCGATTCAGGTAAGTGCTTTATCGAGCAATTGGTGAACCAGACTGCGTGAAGAATCGGCAACGATGAAGTGTCGATCTCTCTATTTTCAAGGTATTTCTTGATGCTAAATGAAGCATCACTAGCTTGCCTGTAAGGGTCTTTCGAAAGTTTCCCACCAAGCATCCAGTCGCCATTTCTCAGCTCAACTTTGGAGTGAGCCTTCACTTCAATCACCAGCAGGCCATGTGACGGAGCAAGGATTACAAAGTCTGCCTCGCCTTGGACTCGGGATTGATGATGGAGGATGCCAAGTGAGTGCAGTCCAATCCAACTTGGAGCATTCGGCGATGAAGTGAGTTTCTCGAAAAGCGTTAGCTCCCCTGGGGAAGTGTTTACCTGAGGGTCGAAGTTACTGGGTCGCATCTTCACCATTAGTGGTTGACCACCCTTCTAACCTGACTTGCGGGAACTTGGTATACCTCTTCGGAGATAGAATTCACTTTGCCAATTCGGTAAACAACGTCACCGAACTCTTCTAGCAAGACATCTAGAGTCTCTCCGGCCTGAAGATCTGCCCAATTTTCTGTACTGAGGGCATCACAAACTAGATCTCTTGCGGTCTTCGCGACTTGGTTCAATTCCCCTCGAAATTTGGAAGTCAAGCTCATCACTTTTTTAATATTCTCTTCGTCCAACGATAACGCCTCTAGAAGAGCCCTAAAGTCGGTGTTCGCTCGCGGTTTTGTGAACTTCTCGTTGATAAGCCAGTCGGCTAGGTTAGATGCTTTTGTCACTCCATGGTCCGTGAAAATACGCTCTGCGCCTTGAGCGCCATGAAGCCCTACAAAGTCTTTGAGTCTATGGAGCCAATGCTGTCGACTTTCATCAAACTCAGCGTATTGGTCGCCCATTTCGACTTTAGCCACATCCCAGAGGAAATCTTGCTCACCCTGCTCGACCAAGGCGAACACAATCGACCCTGGGCCAGGGAATGGCCAATCTGTTGACTCTTCTCTCACTCTGCCGCTCACAGAATCAAAAACCAGCGTGCTAACTCTCGTGGCGGTTACTTCCACCGGTATTACATCAGAATCTCCAATCCTGAGCAATAGGCACTTTTCACTACCAGTCGTCCCGAGGCGTTCCAGTTCCAGTCCGTGCTCAGCGGATCTTGTAGCAACTCGGCTGGCGACCTGCTCGAGTTCAATTGACGATTCACGGGACTGAGCAATTTGTGCGTGCTTGAAACTTGGGAGGCCGATGGTGGGCTTCAGAGGCCCGAACAGTTTCGTTTCCAAGGCTTGCCTACTCAAAGAGGAGGGCCAAGGGATCCAACAGTGAACTTTCGGTGAAAGACCGGCAGTGAAAATCAACCTGGCTTGAGAATCAGTTACTTCCAAAGGGTTCCCAAGAAAAACAAGTGCATCGAACTGCCTTGGCTGCATTCTTGTCAAAAATCCAACTGCAGGCACTGATGTCCAAGTCTTAGTCCGGTCTGAGGCAGATACGAACGAACTCAGATCGTTGGCCCACCGCGATGCTTCTGTTACAAAAAGTAGCCTGGCACCTAACCCATCAACCTCGTCAGCCAGTGCCCTCCAGGGGGGCTCTTGAGATGAAAGCTCTTCCAGCTCAAGCACGTACCTCCCTAGTAAGTCTTTTTCCTCCGGTCCAAGAAACGCCTCATTAAGCTTTATCTGGCGATTGGTGTCACCTAAGCATTCCAAGAGGAACTCTGTTCCAGATGGTGAAAAAAAGTATGGCAGGCGCACGAACTGATAGCCCCTGGAGATGCTTCTCCGCAACTCACTCAGGTGGTCGGCCTCGATCCAATCGCTCTTAAAAATTTGTAGTGCTGCAAGGAGGGTTTGTGACTGAGGATCGCTTACAAGGCCATGGAAAGAAACTCCGTCTTTCATCCCAAAGTTTTGATTTCTCTGGTTCGTCGCATCCACTGCGTTCATTTCTAAAACCACATCTCTGCAAAGAGCCCGGAATTACTATCGATTTCTAATATCCCAGAATCATTCTGAGGCCTTTCGAGGTGCATGGCCTCTCCTCCTATGGCCGAAATCGAATCAGAAAGCATCTCGTGATTCCCGCTGTCAACAATGCAAATCTTGGTTTTATGCCTAAGAAGAGAGTTGCCGACTAGATTTGCAACTGCAGCATTCCCGTCAAGGATCACGAACTGAAATGGTTCGATTAGGGAAAAGATCTCATCCTCAAGTTTCTGAAAGCTTCTTAGCGCCTCAAAAGCATTGACGAAGTGGGTGTGCTCGTCTTCAGTCAGACGGTCTAGTCGAGAAAGCTTCTTAATGTTCATACTTGGAACCTGCAGATACTGGTCCACGAGAAGATGATCCTTGATCTCAAGGCTCGCCTCCTGTTCAAATTGTGTCAGGTAAGTGAACGTGCAAGCCGTGGGCCTTTGCTGGGAAAAAAAGGAGCCCCATCTCTCAAGATTTATCCCGTCAGCGGGTGCCTCTTGGGTTTCTTGTCCTTTTGGGGTTTCTGGCGGCATGGCAAAGACTTGGGCCAGATTGTTCGTGAGGGAAATTTTCTCAAGCTTCGACCCGATGTCAAGCGTAATGCTCGGGAACCTTGCACCTGATTTCACTGGTGAAAAGGATGTCAGTGTGCCGGTCACGATTCGACGGTTCTTGGTGACGCTCCTTTTGTCTTCCTGTTGCCATTGAAAGCGAACCTGAAGCAGAGATCCCGCTTCGAGGACACTCATGCTTTCAAGAGGAACCCTAGTTTCTTGCTCTGCAACAGTAAAAATCGCTTGAGCACTGAAGCCGATGTTCAGCGCCGCGGCAACGAAAGCTCTGCTAGGGGCTTGGATTGCGACTAGTTTAGGAAGCGGCTCAGATGACTTCTGCAAGACCAAGAGACTAGATGCGAATCTCCCGTAGCTTTCAAACCAAGAGCCAGCTTGCTGGTCAAATTCAACCTCAGCTCCTTCTTCGGATGCAACTCTAACCATCACCCACCCCTAATCCTCCAGAATGCTCAAGAGTTTAGGGCATGGCACATACATTTTGATTGTCTCGTTCACTTGGTGACCGACCAACCTTCATCGACTAGCGATTGGCTAAATTCTTTAGCTCTGCACGTGTCGCATCTTCTGCACCGAGCATTGCGACCCAAACGTTATGCAGTGACTCCACAAATCCGTAGCCCCTGGTTGTGGCTACCCTGTTTTTGAAGTTGTCATAGTCAATGGCATTTGCTTGCTCCGCAACCCATTCAGTGAAGACTTCTGGTTTGATGAAGGCCCGGTAGGGGTAGTCACCGAAGGGTGAGATCTTGATATCGACTACTGCCTTGGTGGTTAGTGGCTCAAGGGACTTTCGGTCCCTTGAGCGCACAGTGAAGACATCTGGTCTGTCATTCTTTCTCACGGCGCTGACGAAGCCGGTGCTAGTGAATACCCACATCGCTGGTCTCCTGATCTCTTAGGTATTGCTCGAATGTCTGGTTGCAAATCGCATTTTGCGAGCGCCGGGTTCGAATGAGGTCAATTGCTTCACTTGCTGAATAGCCCTCCCTCTTCAACACCAAGCCTGTGATTAGCCCGGAGCGATTCCAGCCGGCCTGGCAGCGGATGAGTACGCGCTTGCCTGCCTGCCAGTCAGAGAAGATAGAACTGACCGCCTGGTCAATGTCGCGCTGATCTAGGTCCACTTGGTCATGGTCATAGAAGCCCAGGCGGATTTCCTTGACATACCGGTCAACGGGCAGCGCATAGGCGTAGAGGGTTGCAACCGTGTCAAAGTGCAGGTTTGTTATCTCAGTCACTTGCTCCACATGGCCGAGTTGTGATCGATCAGAGGTTCCGCCCATCCACAGTCCGGGGAGAATCTCACTCCAGAGGTCACCGTTGTGACCGTATCCCCCCTTGGGGGATGTAATACCGAATCCCATGACTACTCCTTACTTTCTGTCTCTAGGGTTTTGCTTGGATCGAGAAGAGCGGTAGCTCGACTCGGTGACGCGCTTTGACAGCTCAAGGTCTGTGAAGCCGAGCAAGTCAGCGCGCTCGCGGTTTTCTGCCAGGACTCTCATCCTGACGCGAGGTGACATTCTGTCCAGTTCGCTAAGCAGCCTTGATGTGTCGCCCTGGGCTGATAGCAGCAGGTCTCGTGCCTCCTGGAAAGAACCGGAGCGAGCTGCCTCCGCAGATCTTTCCTTGATCTGTGCCATCTGGAAGACGGCAATCTCGGCCACAACATCCTCATCTAGCTCTGGTGCTACAAAATCAACTGGGCTTGCAATCTCAAACTCAATTGATTTTCTTTCCTGGATGGTTTCACCGGTGAGGGCGTTCTCCGCCGTGACATTTACCTGCACCAGCACGGTGGCGGCGAAGTCCTTGTCAAAGGCTGCGAAGTCCAGCACGAACGCATATCCCCGCTCTTCCCCAGACACCAATTCACCGACGTTCACATTTAGCCCCTCGCTGGTTTTGGACTTGGATCGGACATAGCCCACCGGTGAGACCTGGTTCAGGTGCTTAGGATCTGAAACGATGATTTCCATTTGGATGTTTCGGATTGGGCGCTGCAATAAACCCTCGATTTCATCTTGCCGGCCAGAGACTGCTTCCTCTAGCTCAACAGCTGCAAAGTGATTGCCTTGACCTGAGCCGGCAATTGCCGAAAGGATTGACTCGTCAAATTTATTACCAATGCCAATGGTGGAAGAACTAACCAGGTGCTCAGTTGCAATTGCTGCCAGCTGACCAAGCTCTGAGGATGTTGCACCAGTTCTTGGAGGAAAAGAACAGGTTGGGCTTGAGCTAGTGAACAGCTCCTCCTTTTTGGACAGATTCGCCAGCGACAACAACCTCGATGAATTTGATGGGGTTTGCCGCTTTGGGCTTCGCAACTCGCCAATGGAAAGACGTGGCCACGAGCGCAAGCTTGCAAAAGATATTGGCACCGGTCCAATCTTGGACATTGACCATGACGAGATGGTTTTCTACTCATGGAGAAAACTTCGCTACGCCTTCCGAGGCAAACTGGATCCATTCCGCTATTTGGGTGCAACGGCATTGCCAGAGGCATTCAGGCTCAGCGACCTGAAAGAGCTGAACGATGTGTGCAGAGGCGAACGAACCCAGGTTGATCAGTTCAGGAGAAGCGTGCTGAATGAATCAAGTTTTATCGCAGAGTCAAAGGTTCGAGAGCTCAAGCAGAGAAGACCGGGCAAGCCCGCCACTCTCTACTCGCTGCGAGAGTGGGCAGATCCGACCAAGGGTTCTTCTTCCATGAACGACGACACGGACTAGATTCTGGGGCTTAGCTCCTCATTCACTTCGTTCAAAGAAAAAGTTACTCGTCTAAACGGGGCTCCTTAGCCCTCAAATTCAAAATGACTTTCTTGTGTTTTCACAAGCTCAGCCGGCAATTCATAAAGTGGGTACACGTGAACCACATCTGGAGTGTGATCAAACGACCAGCGGATATCTTGAGCGTCGCTGGCTAAGCAATGGCCCAAATAGATGCTCTCGTCCACTGGATTACCGTCCTCTTCGTTATCACCGGTGTAGTAAGCAGTCCAGTAAAAGGCAACGGGCTTTTCAGAGAAGTCCATCTTGTTTGCCTGCAACCTGGTCCAGAGCTTTCGACGCTTGAAATGGGAGGTGAGGTCTTCTAAGTCGATGAAGCTTTTGAAAGGAAACATCCGGTTGTTCTGATCGAAAAGGACATCTCCTTTGAGGTGACGGGAAAGCATCTGGACGTCGTCATAGTCTGAAAACTCGACTGTGACCATGTAACCAGTGACTGCTTCCTGGAACTGTGGCTCCACAACTGCGTTTATGAATCCGCGCTTGGTTGAGATAAGAACTGTCATACCCTGAAACACCTTTCTTTTTTGGACGTTGAATAACTGCCTATTAGCACCTAGGCCGCCAACTCGTAGTCTGGCCAGAGGTAGCTAACCTCAGCACCCAAGAACCGGTACGGGGTGGATAGCGACCATGGAGCAGAAACAACCTCCACGGCAACACCCTTAGTGATCAGTGCCTGAGCGAATGGCCCAAGTCCCCCGTCGCCACTTGCAAGGTAGACCTTGTCAAAGCGGTTTTCCAGATCATCTTCGAGCATCATTTTTGCCAGCAGGATGTCTGCTCCATCGTCACCCTCGAGACAACTGATGGACGCGTGCCCCCAACCGAACATTGCTGCCTCGAGATTAGTTTTAGAACTAACGGTGACGAAAAACAGATCGTCTTCCCCTGGTCGAACTTTGTTGAAATAGGCTTCCCTGGCCCGGATGACATTCTCGAGCGTTGGGATTGATTCACAGCAAAGATTCTCAATGTCAATCAAATGAGCGCTTCGTTGCTGCATCTGATTCTTGTTAGTTTTTGAATTCATGTTCACTGCCCTCCATCTAGGAAAAGAAGCTAAAGCTAGGCGCCGACATTTTGAAGCCTCAGTGGTTGTTCAGCTCCCTACAGAGACTCTGGGTCAAGTCCTTCACTGGGTTATTCAATGCACCCGAGTTTCAGCGCAATCTTCCAGATGTGCCTCAACGGTGCGCCTAAATTATGTAAAAGGATTGGCTTGCTAGCTAGTCACTGGCTTGCCCTAAGCCCATCACAAACACTAAGGCCTTTGATTGATTACGCGCATTACCTGATCGAGCAAACCCGGCCTTGGATTGATGTTGCCCCCGAGCAATACGAAGAGAGGAAAATCCTCGAGGGTTTGGGTCGCCTGAGCAAAATCAAAAACTGTTGTAAAACTATGACTCACGTCTACAACCCGAAGGCCATCTAACGCTTCAGATTGCTCAAGGGTGAGCGCTTTCCACCTGCCCTCTGATCTTGCCAAGTCCGGCGCACTATCGCTGATTTTGAATAAAGCCTTGATCAAACCCTCTTCGTCTATCAGTAAGTAATACTCTTCTTGCCCAAACTCAGGTTCTTGCTCCAGACGGGAGGACGGCCCCTCAATCATTTCCCACATCTGGTTAGCCCAAGCTTGCTCGGTTCTGATGATCACCTCGTAAAGCGCTTCGTCCTCGAACTCCTCTATTGGGAAAGCGTCGCTACCCCTCCCTATGTTGTAACTCAGAGTTAGACCCCAATCAATGTGGTGTTTTGGTCCATCGGCATAATCCTTGGCTAGGGTTTTTACAGCCATCCACTTTCGTTCTTCGTTGAAAGTCTTTTGCCTGGAAGTGTCCCCGAAGGGAACGATGTAATCGGCGGTTCTAGAAGAGGCGACAATTGAAAATATGTAGCGCTCTCTTGGAGGATGCTCTGTAGTCGAGCCATCGCCTGAAAAAACCCTATAAACGCAAATTGACATTTGTCCCCCTTTTTTTACCGCGACCCAATAGCTGTCAGGATGCCACAAGAGATTTATAAAAACAATGACTTCAGGAGATCCGATTGAGTCACACTCCAAGGGCTTCCCTTTTGAGGACGGTTCCGAGAAATTTGCTGATAATCGCACGGGCTTTCTGATTAACGGTGCTCTCAACCTTCAGGTTTGAGTCTTAGTGCATCCCGTCGGACAGTGCATGGCTTGGTGGCCGAGCTTACAATAGAGAAAAAGTGCATACGCACCGCTATGTATGTCACTAGGAAGCTCCGTTTGAATCTGTAGCAGTTTGGCCCTGATTGCCATTTGTATGTGGTTGTTCACTGCTCGGTCTAAAGCTCCGGCAATCAACTCGGTGTGGTGGTGCAAGAAGGCTTTTGATACAGCAATAGCGGTGATTTCAAGTCTGTTCAGGTCGAGAAGCTTTATCTGAAAACCAATTTTGGGCTCATCTCTTTTGATCTGGGCTTGAATCCAATGCACCTTGTGACCGGGTGCATGTAATTGGCACCTGCTTCCACTGGCAAGTTCATGGACTTTGAGATATTTGTTGCTCATGGCACTCCTAGTTGCTTGGAGGCCCCAAGGCCCCACGACATTGCCAATGCTTTGCATTGGCCGCATCTTTTTACTGGAGCACCCGAGGTCGTGGGACCGGGTTGCTAGGCAGCTAGCCAGTTCCTTAGCGCTGCCATTCTTGATGCTTTTGCTACGCTAGCGCAGCTCTGTGACACTTAACGCTCTTCCTCATTCCAGTCAACTTCCTCATCAAACATTGATCCATATTGAGTCTCAGGATATGCAGTGTTAGGTGAGTAGCCGTATGGGCCCGAGTGATAGTCGCCCTGGTCCATCTCCTCTGGTGGATAGGAGTTGGTTCTTGGTTCTGCCGGAGGCGGCGTCACGTTACCGGCACTGAAGATCGCGTACAGGAAATACACCCCAAAGATCAGGATTCCTGCGAACAGTAGAAATACAAATAGTTCCATACCTTGACCATAGGTTGTGGGTCAGACATTTTTGTCTGTCCTCTCCTGCCGGCGGTTACTTGGCTTTCTGCCTAACGCTTCAACATGGGCTTGATAAGTACTCCGTAGAGAACAGTGAAGATGAGAAAGAACCCAAAAAGTGAAACCAAGACAGGGGTCATGAGCAACACAGACCCAATTGCCATCAAGACGGTAACCACAAACCTTAGGAGATTAGGCAACAGGCACCTCACTGGTCATTTCCGTGCACCGACGGCAATAAGAATGAGCTGGTAGCCCAAGTAGATTGACAGCGCGAGTGCCAACCCAACCCACCAGCTAGCAGCCACAATAAATCGACGTGTTGTGTGTGCAGCAACACCCCAATCGTGCTAACAGAGAACCTCAGCTTGCGCCCTTGTGGTTACCCGCAAGGAGTATGGAGAAATCAGATCAACCTTTGCCTGATAACGCTTTTTATCTCTCATCACATTGCACTGCACATAGTGGGTCTTGTGGCCAGATTTATAGAGTCCGCAGTTCTTTGGGTCATACCTGGTGTTTTCGTTAATCATGATGTCTCCTGGTGTTCAGGGGCTTTAGCCCCACGACTTGCCCTAACTTTTGTTAGGGCCGCATCTTCTACTGGAGCACCCTGGTCGTGAGATCCGGGTTGCTAGGAAGCTAGCCAGTTACTTAGCGCTGCCATTCGTGATGCTATGGCTTCGCTAGCGCAGCCCTCTGACATTTAGCGTTCTCCCGCCCCTTTTGAACTTCTACCATAAGGCCTGGCTTCAAAAGCCAAACCCTTTCCCGCAGACCTCACGGAAGCACTTTGGATTCTCGTTTGTGAGAATGCAATCGCCAAGGTGGGGCATTCTGTCGGTCTAACTGAATGTAAAAACCTAGTCAAATGAATTGA
>Ga0136554_1000215_pt1 | contig 22066 bp, 19 predicted proteins | sample AntRauTorckE5431_FD_104637 | JGI IMG/M metagenome (GOLD analysis project Ga0136554, IMG submission 104637) | Saline lake microbial communities from Rauer Islands, Antarctica - Metagenome Torckler E5 #431 | ecosystem: Environmental > Aquatic > Non-marine Saline and Alkaline > Saline | place...
CCAAATGGTGAAGCATCATCATCCTGTGGATTTAATACTACGCTTCTATTGCCGTGATTAGGACTTTCTATAGGAAAAGCAAAAACTTGATAGCTGGCATTTGAAGCTTTTTTACTCTTACGGTGTACAGCAGATTCACTAGGCACTGTATTCTTATATAATTCTGATTCTTGATGTGGTATAGCACATTGAGTAACCCAGTCATTGCGGTTTAGTATTTTACCTGTGGTAGCATCGATACGCGTGTTATACCAGTGCTTGTGATTTTTTTCATACAAGCTTACCTCATAGATTGGCAGTATATCTGCTCCTGATACGATCCACATCTGTGTTATTTTTACAGGCTCATCGCTAAGTTGTACATCTCTAATCTCAAATTGACCTTCTCCTATTTCCATAGGTAGTATAGGTACTATAAAATCTAACTTAGTAACCCTGTAGAGTGCGTCATTAGGTGTAAAAACAAACTCAGAACTTTTTAAACGATTCTCAGCGTTTACAGCTATGTTATAATTAGCAGAAGTAACTACATCATCAATTATGACTGCATAAAATTCTGTATTGAATATAGGAAGTCCGTTTAGCATCTGCTGACCATAGTAAACTCTACCTCCATTAGAAAGTGGTACATCACTTCTAATTACAATACTAGGAGAGTATCCTTGTTTATTAATTTTGGCATTTATATCTGCCAGAATTAGTCCCTTAGAGTCTTGACTGAAGCTAGCCATAACACTGAATAACAAGAGTGATAATAATAATAATTTATTCATTAATTTTATTTAAAAAGTGCAATTTACGTGTATTTAACTCTTAAGAGCTGCTATAGTTCTTCTCAGCACTGATATTTTACTTTCCATAGACTTAGTGTAACGCTTATGCTCGTCCTCCAAGAGTATTAATGCACTCTCTAGCTCTTCTGCTATGTCATTTTCTAATCCATCTCTGTACATCTGGCCCTTACCAGTAAGTATCCATTCTGCATTTATAGTTGGAAAAGCTTTAATAATTTGTTCTACCGCAGTAAGACTTACCTTATTCCTACCTGAACTTATATGAGATAATATCACTGTACTTATCCCTGTAGCCTTACTGAAGTCAGATTTACTATTGGAAGTTTTATCTATTAGCGTCTCTACTCTCTTATTAATACTCATAATTCAATTAACAAATGTAAACCTATTAACATTTGTTAAATTAACATTTGTTAAACAACTTCTGCCAATTAGAAATTTATTCACCTAAAATTCTCTTTTGTTTTTATATGTAAGTTACTGATTACGAATGTTTTATATGTTAATTATTAACAAATATTAATAACCTGACACATAGTATTATTTCATTGTGACATAAAGATTTCTACCTTTGTGATTAGGTTTATAAAACAGATGAAAAAGCAGGATATAATTTTACTTACAGCACTACTAGTAGCACTTACACTGGTTAGAGTTTTCTTTCAGATACCAAATTTTAATCCACTCGGAGCTGTCGCTCTAATGGGCGGAGTTTTATTTAGTTCTAAAATATTGAGATGGGTAGTACCTATGGGAGCATTATTACTAGGAGACATGTTATTAGGGTTATCCTCTCCTATGTACATGGATTATATGCTTAGTCTAGACTTCTTATTTGTGTATGCTTCATTTGCCGCTATAATTTTACTTGGAACATTCTTATCCAAAAATGCGTCTCTCAGCAAAGTACTCGGAGGCAGTATAGTTGCAGCAGTTGCATTCTTTCTGATAAGTAATGCGGGTTCTTGGATTACGATGCCTGAATACACGAAGGATTTAGCTGGACTAATGACTTCTTACGAGTTAGCTATTCCATTTTTTAGAGCAACTCTAATCAGCCAGATAGTGTTTAGTCTGAGTATTTATTTGGTATACAATTTAGCCACTAGTAGAAAAGTAGCTATCGCTTAATACTATCCTAGTTCGCCCAGAAATTATTAGTTTTTGGGCTTTTTCTAAAGTGAGAAGCACTAAAAAGCGTACCCCTTTTATAAATTATTTTTTGATTGTACCAAACTCCTGGATTATTAATCCTGCTCTTAGTTTGGGTTCTATATAGGTAGACTTAGGCGGCATAGTATCATTCTGATCAGCTACAAGTCTTACCTCACTAAAGTTACAAGCCTTCGTGGTTATAGCTATACTATACGTGTCTGCATCTATTAAATTTTTGAGCAAATTCTCTCCAGCGGTATGTGGATGAAAGCTAATCTGACTATCTATGCGGCTATCAGCAATCTTGAAAATTTCTCTTACTACATAATTCTCTAGAATCTGAACATCAGGTAAATCAGAAGAACCTTTGAGTTTAAGTTGATACCATTGCTTACCAACATATAATCCAAATTCATTTCTGTTTTTGATCTCATAAAGTGAATCAACGGACTTACTGACCTCAAACCTATTAGATAGTGCAGTAATGATATCTTCTGTAGGTCGACTAGTTACTGGCTTAATAAGTCTGTGAAATGGTAGTATTTCTAAATCCTCCTCGTGCATTATACAGCACATAGATTTATTATTATCTAAACTAGTTACGCTAGCATTAAAATCTCTTGTAGAAGCAGACCTATGATGACCGTCAGCTATGTAAAGATTATCTATAGCAGTTATCGCCGCTTGCATCTCTGCTAACTGTATTTTTTCACTTATCTTATATATTATATGACGTTTACCATCTACAGTAGTAAAAGAGTACAGTAGCTGTGCATTAGTTACATCTAAAGGCACAGCACCATTATGAGCTAATAGTGTAGGCTCTCCCATTACTTTCGTAGTTTTAAATAGTTCTACTAGAAACTTTAATCTACTGGGTCTAATTTCTTCATGCTTTTTTATCTTATTTGCTTTATAGTCCTCCACAGAACACAAAGCTATTAGGCCTTTAAATATTTTTCCATCTTTTCTAATTTGTTCGTAGATATAAAAAGAGTCTTCCTCTTCTCTTATGAACACACCTTTGGCTTTCATATCTTTTAAATACTTAGCAGCAAAAGGGAGGAATTTCTCTGGTTCTTGAAAAGCTCCACTATAACTCAAGTGACTTTTAGTAACGTGATGAAATGTGAACGAATTAGTTCTAATCTCATGCACCAGATCTTCATGGTTAGAAAAGTCCGTAGACTTAGCCGTAACTAAGTTTACAAAATTTGGGCTAGGCCTAAGGGCTTTGAATGGAAATATTTGTGGCACTAATACTATTTGAAAAATTCGATGATTTTTTCAGCAAGCTCTATGCCTACTCTTGCTTGAGCTTCTCCAGTACTCGCTCCTATGTGGGGGCTAAGTCCTACTGCTCCCATTCTTAGGATTCTGTCATCTACTGGCGGTTCTTTCTCAAATACATCCGTAGCTGCATATTTCACCTTACCACAGGTTATAGCATCTATCAATGCATTTTCACTAATAGTACCTCCTCTAGCACAATTTACTATTCCCACTCCATCTTTCATCTGCGAAAAATCAGCAGTATCTAGCACGTATCCCTGTCCACCGGGTATGTGAAGACTGATAAAATCTGAGTTTGCTAGCAGCTCTTCTTTACTGACGGTTTTAACGTTTATTGTATGATTAAAATCGTAATCAGGATGAAGTTTTATTTCAACATCTGCTTCCTTAGTGTACGGGTCGAATGCTATGATCTTCATCCCACATCCTATTGCTATGCTAGCGGTTTCTCTACCAATTCTACCGAAACCTATAAGACCTAAAGTCTTTCCTTGTAGTTCTATTCCTTTACTAGCAGATTTTTTCAACGCTTTAAAATCAGAAACCCCGTCAATGGACATAGCTTTATTGACTGCCGGAAGTGATCTAACTATCCCGAATAAGTGAGCCATCGCTAACTCAGCTACAGATCTAGATGACGCAGCTGGTGTATTAAAGACGGCTATATTCTTTTCTTTAGCAGAAACTAAATCTATGTTATCTAGCCCTACGCCTCCTCTGCCTATTAACTTCAGATTAGGAGCAGCATCCATGAGGTCTTTTCTCACAGTGGTAGCACTTCTCACTAATATGGCATCATACTCATTTAGTTTACCTAGTAGGTCAACTTGTGGTATATTATTAGTATCTACCTTATGTCCTGCATTTTTCAGGAGCTCTATACCGGCAGGATGTAGTCCGTCGTTTATTAATATGTTCATTTATATTCTTTACTTGAAATTTCTTATTACATCTACTAGAACTTGAACGCTATCTAATCCTAAAGCATTATACATACTGGCTCTAAATCCGCCTACACTTCTATGTCCCTTTATTCCATTAATATTAGCAGCAGCACAGGCAGCTAAAAATGCGTCATTTTTACTTTCATCTTTAAGTAAGAAGGTAGCATTCATTTTAGATCTATCCTCTACCGCAGTAGTTCCTTGAAAAAGATCATTAGCATCAATTTCTCCGTATAACAAATCTGCCTTCTGGTTATTAAGCTTTTCTATATTTGCTAATCCCTGCTTATCTATCCACTTCAGTGTCTGAAGACATCCGTATACTGCAAATACCGAAGGTGTATTAAACATAGAATCCTTATCTATATGTAAAGAATAGTCTAACATACTAGGGATATGTCTACTCACTTTTCCTAAGGCACTCTTCTTTACTACTACAAGTGTAGTTCCTGCAGGTCCCATATTTTTTTGAGCTCCTGCGTAGATTAAATCGAATTTAGAAAAATCTAACTCCCTACTAAATATATCTGAACTCATATCACATATCATCGGTACAGTACAATCAGGAAATGACTGCATCTGAGTACCATAAATCGTATTATTAGAAGTACAATGGAAATAGTCATAGTCCGAGGAGATAGTATAATCTTTCGGTATGTAAGTAAAGTTCTTATCTTTTGAAGAGCCTAATACTTCTACATCACCGAATGCTCTAGCCTCTTTTATAGCTTTCGTAGCCCAAGTTCCAGTGTCAGTATAGGCTCCCTTAGTTTCTAAAAAATTCATAGCAGTCATCAGAAACTGCATACTAGCCCCACCTTGCAGATATACTACTTCGTAGTCATCCCCAAGATTCATTATTTTTTTTACCAGGCTACGAGCTTCGTCCATTACGGCTACGTATTCCTTACTTCTGTGAGAAACTTCTATCAGTGAGAGATTAGTCCCCGCAAAGTTTAGAATAGCATCAGCACAGTTTTGAATTACCTCTTGTGGAAGGATGGCTGGTCCTGCGGAAAAATTATGTATTTTGCTCATAAAATTTAATTATGGCAAAACTATTTAATTCTTGTTATTTGCAGGCGTATCACCTTGAAACTTAATAAAAAAATAACAACTAAGCTTATCGTTTTAGATCAGTTCTTAGATAAAAAACTAGAAAACGTCAGTTTACCTGGTTTTAAAGGGAAATCAATATATCAAGTCGGCAAGTTTTTTATCAATGGATTATTTGAAGAAGATTTAAATCTTAGGGCTTCTTCCCTAGCTTTTAATTTTTTCATTGCCATATTCCCTCTAATTATTTTCCTATTCACACTTATTCCTTACATACCTATTGAAAACCTAGAAGGGCTAATCACTGGTTTTATTCAAAAATTTCTACCTGCTAAAGCTTTTGATTTTGTGAATGAGACCATCACAGATATAGTCACTAATCAAAATGCGGGGCTCCTCTCGTTTGGTTTCATAGCAGCATTGTACTTTTCCAGTAACGGTTTTGCCAGTATGCTCTCCGCTTTTGATACGGGTGTAGAGTCTATACTTCAGCGTAATTGGTTTGATATAAGATTGAAGAGTATAATATTACTCTTTTTAGTTGTTTCACTTCTCATTACCACAGCACTACTTTCTATTACATTTAACTATGGCTTTAATTTCCTGGACGGCCAGGTTACTATCAATGATAGTTTAACCAAATTCGTATTATCTGCAATAGAATATATTCTCACCATATCGCTAGTTTATTTTATTTTCAGCTCGTTGTACTACTTTGGTAGTAATAAAGGCAGTAAATGGCGATTTTTTTCTGCGGGAAGTACTGTAGCTACTATCCTATCTATACTAAGTACTTGGGGATTTAGAGTGTATGTAGAAAACTTCAACTCGTATAACAAACTATATGGTTCAGTAGGAACGCTGCTTGTACTCATGATTCTTATCTATGTCAATTGTTTTGTAGTTCTGATTGGATTTGAACTCAATAGAAGTATAGATAAAGCAGCCTAAACCTTGTATTCAGAGTATTCCTAAAAGTAATATTCTAGCTCATATTAAGTAATCCTAGATTCTCAAGCCTCTAAATTAAATTGATAAGAAAAACATTTGATTAAAGGAGTTTTTGACTAAATTTGCACTCGCTTAAAGGGAGAGTATTTATCTTTTAAGTATCTAAATATATACGGAGAAGTGGCAGAGCGGTCGAATGCACTAGTCTTGAAAACTAGCGTGCTGAGAGGTACCGGGGGTTCGAATCCCTCCTTCTCCGCGTAACAAAAAAGCCACTCATCAGAGTGGCTTTTTTGTTTGGTATATTTTTAACTTCCTTGGGATTTTCTCTTGTCAGCTGACAAGAGAATATCATGTACCACTTCTTTACTCACTGGTTTAATGACGTACCCTTCCACGCAACTATATTTCTTTGCCTGCTTACGATCATCTTCATTATCAGAAGAACTAAGCATAAACACATTAGCAGCATTTGTGTAGTGCTGATATAAGTTTAGAAACTCAAAACCACTCATTATTGGCATATTAATATCCAAAAGAATAATGTCTGGCAATAGCCCTTCTTCCAATCCTTGGATCACCTCTACCCCATTATTATAGACCATATACTCAATTTTGTCGTCGTATAATCTAACTAATTGAGAATTGATCATATTTTGTATAGGATCATCATCTACTAAAAATACTAGCATATGTTTTAAAACTTTGTGTTTGGTAAAAGTATGTTAAATTCAGTATACGCTCCTTCTTCTGTCTTGAGTAGTATAGACCCACCGAGTTTTCTTACTGTCTCTCTCACTATATATAGACCTATGCCGCTACCCTCGGCAGATTTATGAGCCCTATAAAACATATCAAACACTTTATCTTTAAATTCATCCGGTATACCTATACCATTATCTCGCACCCTAATATGGATATATTTACCCTCTGATTTTACATCTATTTCTACAAAACTGTTTTCTTTTTCATCATCCCTAAACTTAATAGCATTTGCTATTAAGTTATTTAAAACAATAGTAATACGCTCGCAGTCAGAATAGTATAATTTAGATTTTTCTACATTTAGATTTTTCTGAACTTGATCTGATCCAGCTATAAACATGTGATCTCTGAGTACACCGTCTACGATTGTGCCAAAGTTGATTTCATCTCTCTTCAGTGGCAGACGAGTATTTTTAGTATAGTTGGTTATTTCTTGAATAAATGTATCAAGCTTAGACACACTTTTCTGTTGCAAGTCAAAGTAAGTAGCAAGTATTTTAGGGTTTTCTTCCATCCGCATCAAATCTACAAGCCCTAGAATATTTGCTAGCGGAGCACGTAGATCGTGGGCCGTTTTGTAGACAAATTGATCTAATTCTCTATTTAGTTGCTTAAGTTCTCTGTTTTTTTGTTTATAGGCATTTTCAGCATCTATCTGATCTGTAATATTATGTGCAGTTCCCTTCACAAGTATAATTGCACCATTCTCTGTAATTACTTTACCTCTATTATCCATCCAGAAAACTCTACTCTTCACTCTAAACGGATGAATCAGCGAAAACTCCCCATTACCGGCGATTGCGTGATCTATAGCTTGATTAAAGTCTGCATGATATCCAGTATCTATGAACTGAAAGAAAGCATCTAAATTATACTGCCTGCCATTTTCTACTCCAGGTATATTTTGTTTTCCTGTATCCACCTGTATAGTCCCTTTTTCTATATCTATCTCCCAATTATATAGTTGACCTATTAATTTAGCTTCTTCTAGTTCTTCCGTAGACTTCAGAAGTCTTACCTCGGCATTTACTGATTCTGTTATGTTATCTGCAAGTATTATAATACCACCTACTTCGCCTTTTTTAAGAAACCAGGGGTTGATTTTACCTTTAAAAAATGCTATTTCACCATTTCTTCTTTTATAGCCTTCTTTTTGCATTACTTGATGCACACCGCTATACGCCTTATCCATTAGTTTCTTCCATCTACTAGGAATATTAGGATTTAGCTCAAAATGATTCAATCCCAGTATAGAGTCGTGCTTAGATGAAACAAACTGCCGCATCCAGTCATCTGAAACTTGCATATAATTGCCTTTATTATCTAACATGGCAATAGCGTTGGGATTATTTTTCACCAAACTATGGAGTTGCTCATTTTTTGCCTCTATGTACTCCTTGCTTTCTATTTCGTGTAGTTTAATGGCTAGCAATGAGGCTAAACCTTCGATTATTCTCTTCGTCTTATCTGTATATCTAGCATATGATGAACTCTCAGTATCAATGACTCCTAGCACCTCATTATGATAAATAATAGGTACCGCTAGTTCACTCTTAAACTCTCTGATATCTCTAATGCCGTCATGTTCTAAGTGAACATCATCTATAGTTATGGTAGTTTTGGTACGTGCACATTTCCCTATTACTCCCTCAGATAAAGGAATATTAACCGAATTTAGAGTAATTTCTTTACTTATTATATGCTCACCATTAATTAATATTTCTTTTTTACGTAGAACTAGCATCTCTTGATCCATTATATATATAGACAGATTTTGTAAGTCTAGTAAATCTAGACATAACTTACCGACTCCATTAAACACATCATTTCTACTCTGACTACTAAAAATACGCTGAGAAAACCTATTGAGCATTTTCTCGAACACTTCGCCTTCTGTCAATACCTTTTTATAGGCTTCAAACTGTTTGTTTTGACTCTGTTTAGTTATATCCGTATAGATAGTAACCAATAGTGTTTCGCCTTTGTGATTCACAATTGATCTCTTTACTCTAACTATAAGTTCCTTACCCTTTTTTGTAATCAGAACTCGATCTACATCTTCTGCTACACCTGAAGTTGAAATTAAACTATCTTCTTGAGCTATCTCGTATGCTATTTCTGGTATAAATATTTCAAAATCATTTGTATAGAGACGAGCGATACCCAGTAACTTATTAAGTGCCTTACTTTGATATATAAATTCAAGATCATTGCCTTTAATAGAAAAACAAACTCCAGCTTCTTCTAGAATATCTAATACAGGTAAATTCAGCCTAGACTTACTGACAGAGGTATTTTTAGCACTCATGATTGATTTGTAGTAGTAATAATAGTTATTATTCAAATATAGAACATAATTAAACCAATTAACAAGTTTAATAAAAAAGATTTAAACTATAAAACACAAGTAAAAGAGCACTCTGTAAATATACAAGTAATTGAAAATCAATAAACTAGCATCTCACCTTCTAAATTTTGAATTATTTTTTCGTATTAAGAATCGCTCTAATTTAAAGACTTGTTACCTAATCATTCGCTTACGTTTCAGTAAAAAAGCTAGCAATGCTTTTTCTACGGACTCGGCAGTATCTGCTTCTACATAATCTATCTTATACAAGTTTAGTCTCGATTTTATCTCAGCAGTATAGGAAGAAACTGCTCTCATATATTCTGCTTTCACCTCTGATGGTGCAAGCTTCAGCTTTTCACCAGTTTCTGCATCTTCTATAGTAAGTGGCCCAGCACCAAACTCAAACTCTAACTCAGTGCTGCGATGCAGCGTATGAAATACTATAACTTCATGCTTATTGTGCTTAAGATGCTTTATAGCGTCAAACATTGACTCTAAGTCCTTTCCTTCTTGAAAAAAATCTGTAAATAGTACCACTAAGCTACGTCTATGAATCTGAGCCGCTATGGAATGCAGTGTAGCACTTATGTCTGTAGATTGTTGCTCTGTGTTATAATCTAAGTAATTTTCAAGCTTATAAAGTAGTTCTTTGTAATGTCTACCTGAAGATGCTACTTTAGTATATTCCTTGATTTCGTGATCAAAGAAGCAAATGCCAGACGCATCACGTTGTTTTTTCAATAACTGACTAAATACGGCTACACTCCATATCGCATACTGCAGCTTACTAAGTCCTTCTTTTTGTGAAATCTGCATACTGGAGGATACGTCTACTATAAATTGACACCTGAGATTAGTCTCCTCATCAAATCGCTTATTGTACAATTTGTCAGTACGTCCATAGAGTTTCCAATCAATATTCTTCGTGCTTTCACCGGGATTATACTGCCTATGCTCTGCAAATTCTACTGAAAATCCATGAAATGGGCTTTTATGAAAACCCGTAACGAATCCTTCCACTGCCTTCTTAGCAAGCAGTTCTAAGTTCCCTGTATGTAGGATATCCTCTGGTTTAATCTGTGTATGGCCCATAAAAAAAGCGGTATGTCTCTGTAATGAGATATACCGCTCAATATTACGAAATAGTCTTTAGCTTATGCTAATTGACCATCTATTTTACCAGAAATAGTAGTCTTAGGTACTGCACCTACTATCTTATCTACTACTTCTCCGTTTTTAAATACTAATAATGTAGGGATGCTTCGTACCCCATACTTAGTAGGTGTATTTGGATTATTATCGATATTCATCTTACCTATCTTAGCTTTACCGTCATACTCCGTAGCAAGCTCCTCTACTAGAGGTCCTATCATTCTGCACGGTCCACACCACTCTGCCCAGAAATCTACTAGTACTGGTGTATCTCCGCTATTTAATACTTCTTGTTCAAAATTTGAATCTGAAAATTCTAATGCCATAATGTTATTTTTATTTCTGACACGAAGGTAAGTTCACAACATTAATTTTAGCATAAGCAAAGTTTATATAGATATAAACAAAGCATTAAGCCTTGCGTAACTCTATGCGGAATCTAGTCCCTTTTCCTACATCACTACTCTGTACGTATATTTTACCGCTGTGATAGTTTTCTACTATCCGCTTCACTAATGATAATCCTAAACCCCAACCTCTCTTTTTGGTCGTATAGCCAGGTTTGAATATTGTCGTATGTTTATTAGCAGGTATCCCTTTTCCAGTATCTACTGCATCAAACTGAATCATCTCGTCTCCCGTACCAGACACCTCAAACCAAATAGCACCTTCTCCATCCATAGCATCTACGGCATTTTTACATAGGTTTTCTACTACCCACGCGAAAAGCGGTTTATTGACCGCTACATTGATAGTCTGAAATATCTCTATGTTCTTAATGCTAATTTCTACTTTTTGCGAGGTCCGAGAATTAATATAACTGACACTCTCTTCTAGCACTTCATACAGATTATATACTGTGAGTGATGGCTCAGACCCTATTTTAGAAAACCGCTCTGTAATAAGGCCTAGTCTATCCATATCGTGCTGCATCTCTACGAGCACTTTGTCAGGCACTTTGACATCACCTTCTCGCTCTCTCAGATAGTCTAGCCACCCCATAAGCGAGCTAATAGGAGTACCTAGCTGATGTGCAGTTTCCTTGCTCATACCTGCCCATACCTTGTTTTGCTCACTTGTACGACTATAGCTGAACGCAAAATAACTCATCCCCAAAAATATTGCTATTACACCTAACTGAAAGTAAGGATAGACTCTAAGTTGATTGAGTAATCGTGAGTTTTCGTAATAGATGACATCAAACTCACCTTCTGAGTATTCTATTACAATCGGCTCATTTTCCGACTTCATTTGAATTATTTTATTAGTTATGAAATTGGCAATACCTGTCTGAGCAGTATCTAAATTGCGAAAACCTTTGATCTCACCGTCTTGCGTCGTATGTATCACAGGTATGGTTGTATTAGCCTCTATTATTTTAAATAAAAAGCTTACATCTCCCTCGGTAATAGATATTTCTTTGGTAGCACTCGCCCAAGTTTCTATCTTCTCACGCTCTTGAATTTCAAGTTTCTCTACCAATGTATTGGTATACCACAAGGAGAAAAAGCCTATCAAAAAGGCAAATACAAGTAAAACTACCTTCAGTACTTTTTTTATTTCGTAATTATTAAGTTTCAAAATATTAGAGGTCGAATTTACTTAACACAACTGAAAATCACCTAAAAAAGTATTTTTGCCCTGTGATTTTAACATTTGACAATCAAGGCAACAGCTTCCAGGCAGATCTCTCTAAACCATTAGAGATAGGCATCAGTGTCCGAAGAGAACACAGTGTAGCCAGTTTCGGTATAATTGGGGCTGTGTATAAAGACTACCAAGATGGGGATTTTATAGGTAATAAGGCATCTGGAGGACCTTGTAATCTGGAGACTATTACCTTCACCCCACATGGCAATAGTACACATACAGAGTGCCTCGGACATATCTCAGATGAAGACTATTTCGTAAATGACTGTGTCAGAGATGACTTCACCATCGCTCTACTCTGCACCCTACCCCTCCGTAAGGAAGATGATAGGTTTTTAGACTTTAGTAGCATAGACTTAGCTAACGTAAGTAAACTTGATGCACTTGTAATCAGAACTTCACCTAATCCTATTACCAAGCTGAATAAAGACTATTCAGGTAAAAAAACACCGTGCATAGCATCAGAAGATATGAAAATGATAGTAGCTGCTGGAGTTTCTCATCTCCTCGTTGATCTCCCTTCTGTAGACCCTGAATGGGATGGTGGTGCTATGGCATCTCACTACGCTTACTGGCAATACCCCGAGGATCCGCGTATGGACGCTTCTATTACTGAGTTCGTATTTGTAAGAGATGATATACAAGACGGGACGTATCTACTAAAGCTCAATGTCAGTAATTTCGAATCTGACGCTGCACCGAGTAGACCAGTCTTATATCCTATTATTGCACAGTAAGTGAACGAAAAAGTACTCTATTTCAACTCATGGTTAGCCACCAAGTACATCAACCTACTCGGAGATAAATCGTATGATTTTAAGTCTATCCTAATCATCAAGATGGATGAAATAGGCGACTTAATCACAGCACTACCTGTCTTTTATAATCTTAATAAACGTTACCCTGATGCAAAGCAAACATTGGTATGTAAATCATTTAACTCAATTTTCTTCAAGCACTTAAACTATGTAGAATGTGTAAATGATTTCGAGGAAATAACTGAAAATATCTACGACTTAATCATAGATCTGCGTGGCACCACAGAAACACTCAAATATGCTCTAAACCACAAGCCCAAACTTCGGCTAGATAGAGGTTCTATTCGGCTAAAAAACAAGTTCATTGGAGGACAAAAAAATGAGATAGATACCAATTTAGAAGTCATCCAGTCACTATTATTGGAAGAGAATATCATCTATAATAATAAGATAGTTACGAGCACTTCAGATCAACATAAAGTATCAGAATATCTGAGTAAAGAAGGTATCACGAAGTACGTCATATTACATCTAGGAGCTAGAGACGAAGCTCGTAGATGGCCCATAGACCGATATGCAGAGGTAATCACACATATCAATAAGACATACTCTATCCCTTGCCTTCTGGTAGGCGGTCCAGACGATAAAGACATAAATAATCAGTGCTTAGCCTTGGTAAAAAGCAAGACTAATCTCAATGTAGTAGGCGAGTTTAACCTATTAGAATATGCTGCCCTTTGTGAAGCTGCATTCCTATTTGTAGGTAATGAAAGCGGCCCATTGCATATAGCCGCAGCACAAAATACACCAACTATAGCACTCTTTGGACCAGGAGTAAAAGATGTCTTCTATCCTAAAAATGATAAAAGTATCGTACACCATTACTTCCTCGCTCGAAAACATACTGAGCAGACTGTAGAGAACTCCACTATCTTTAACATAAAGGTGACTGAGGTACTGAAAAGTGCGGATATAATTTTAAATTAGACGATACTAATAACGTCATTAGATACCCCAAGAGTGCAACCTTCTCACAATCTGTTGTCTAACTTGATATAATCTATCATGAAATGAATATGGTTAAATTATCTCACATACTCGGTACTCTTTTTCTACTGGTTTTATCATTTACTGCTTTTCCCGCTTCACCAGTTATCACCATTTCCGGCAATTCTGATACTACAATCAATATCTATGGGACATATCAAGACAAGGGCTCCACTGCAGTCGATGCGGAAGATGGAAATATAACTAGTTCTATTTTAGTTTCTGGAGACCTTGACACAGCTAAAATAGGTAACTATGTCTTTCAGTATATCGTAAGAGATAGTGATGGAAATGCAGATACTGCCACTCGAATAATAAGAGTCAGAGATTTAGAGAAACCTATACTAGAAAATACACTGGCTGATAAGTCTGATTCTTGCTGGTTAGTCTGCGTACAGCTGCAAAATATATTTACTGATATCACATCCGCTACTGACAACTACAATAGCCTAGGAAATGGACTAACATTCCAAGCCAATCCTGCAAGTCCTCAAGGAGGAGCTGATGTAGATACACGCTTTCAAGGAACTACTTCTGTCACCTACACTGCTACCGACTCTAGTGGCAATGTAACTACTCAGTGCATTAATTATGTTGTGAGGGATTTTGAATCTTCTTTTGGGTTTCTTACAAGAGAACTTGATACCATAACTCACAGAGTAAATACACTTTGGACCAGCACGATGAGATTTAAAGATTCTATAGATGGAGATATTACAAGATCCATACTAATAAAGTCAAATCTGGATGTTTCTACTCTTGGAGAATACGACGTGAACTATACAGTAACTAATTCCAGAGGAAAAACTTTCACCAAAACAACGGTAGTACAGGTAATAGATGACCAAAATCCAATAATTACAGGTGAAAACGGCGGTGTAGTAAAAATTCTTATAAACAGTACCTATGACCCATCAGACTACATTAATTTATCTGACCACTACGATGCTCCATCCTCCTTACGTGATAGTTTGGTAATATTGTACAATGATTTAGATATCACTACTCTAGGGTTGTATTCTACTGTATTCCGAACAACAGACAAAAGTGGTAATATTTCTAATGAATTTACCCTAATTACAGATGTAGTCGCTTCCCTAAGTACCTCAGAGATAGCTGCATCCAACCCTATAAACATCTACCCTAATCCTACTTCAGATAATATCACTATTCAAATGATGAGCGGAGAAGTAATAGACGAGATAACCCTTTATACGCTTAATGGCGATGAGCTGAAACATGTCATCGTGCACAACTCACAGACTATATTAAATCTTTTTCCGTACTCAAAAGGGATATACCTCCTTACTATATTTTCAGAGGGACACCTATCCACGCGAAGAATCATTTTAGAATAACTTTTCATTTAAACGTGTGTAATAAGCCCTTGGGCTATGTGTTCGTTACATGTAGTTCGTTTAACTTATTAAGGCGTATCTTGCGGAAGATTTAAAGAAAAACAAAGAAATGGCACAAAATTACAACATCAACAGACCACAATTTCCTAAACTGGCTGGGAAAGGACTTGGCTTAATATTATTAGGTATCTTCATACTTGTAATCTTAGTGAAGTCTACAGTGACTATCCGATCTGGTAAAGCTGGCGTACTCTACAAAGCTTTTGGTGGTGGTGTAGAAACTGAGCGAACATACGGTGAAGGATTTCACTTCGTAGCACCTTGGAATACTATGATCATATACGCAGTGAGACAGCAGGAAGTATTCGAAAAAATGTCCGTGCTTAGTAGTAATGGACTAGAGATAAAACTAGATGCTTCTGCTTGGTTTCAGCCGGACTATGAGAGCTTAGGTAAACTACACCAGGAAAAAGGTGAAGACTACGTAGATAGAATCTTACTACCGACTATACGTTCTGCTGCACGAAGTGTAGTGGGTAGATATACTCCAGAGCAACTGTATAGCAGTAAGCGTGATGCTATACAACAAGAGATATTTGAAGAATCGAAAAAGATAGTAAGCTCTCAGTACATACAGCTTAATGAGATACTAGTAAGAGACGTAACCCTACCTCCCACTATAAAAGAGGCTATAGAGCGTAAACTAAAGCAAGAGCAAGAAGCTCTAGAGTATGAATTTAGACTGGTAAAAGCTAAAAAAGAAGCTGAACGCCAAAAAATAGATGCGGAAGGTAAAGCGGTGGCTAACAAGATACTAAGTGCATCTCTTACGGATAAAATACTCAAGGAAAAAGGTATAGGAGCTACACTAGCCTTAGCCCAGTCTCCTAATAGTAAGGTAGTAGTAGTAGGTGGCGGTAAAGACGGATTACCTATCATATTAGGTAATCAGTAAGACCTATATCCATAAAATACAAAAAGCGAGCTTCCAGGAAAATGGGGGCTCGCTTTTTTGGTTGATATGACTCGTCATGAATTAGGTTTACATCATAAAGATATTAATCGATATAAACTGTTGAGATCTTTCATTAAGACTGTAAATATTAGTGAGCAGAAACGCAGACATAGGTAGCATAACACAAAAACAGGACAGCGTGCCCGACCTCTGGCGTATAGTCCGCTATGAAAAGAACTAAAAGAAAGAAAATTCCCCTCTAAAACCGCCCTAAAACTTGTACGCCAACTCGGAGAATACAAATAGATTTGCAGAAAAAAGGCGAAAAGTAAGTATGGTTTTTGATCTAAGGTGAATTGATAGTTCTGTCAGAAAGTAATTTTAAGAACTATCTAAAAATATAAAATGTTAATGCCATTAGTATAAAAGTTAGAATGGTAATCAAGGCTACCTTTAAATAATAGTGTGCTTACAATAGCCTTAACAACTATGAAGATTCATCTATTGAGATTTAATTACAATCTTTTCTGTAAAAGAACACTCGTTAGTTATTACTTGAAACATATAGACAGCTGTACTTAAATCAGATACATCATAGATGATGAAGTTAGGTCCTGAAGCAAGTTTGCGGCTATTGTGTTTAATTACTTTTCCTTGACTATCATATATGAGTACTTCAAATTTGTCTGAGTCACCATTACCAAAGAGATTAAACTGTACATTCTTAGATGCCGGATTTGGAAAAAATCTGAAGAAGCTTGTTTCTCCAAAATTAGTTGGATTATTAAGTTTATACAGGACTTCATCACAGTTGTCTCGATTACTGCATAGTATTGAAACATTTTCAAACTTTGTATCTTGTCTAAAAGTAGCTACGTTACCGATGAACACATCTATTTCTTGGGAGTCTTGATAGCAAACCACATTATCATGATTAACTGGAAGAGTAACCTTATACTCGTACTTTTCACAATCTACAGAAAGGACTGGATTCAAAAGAATAGTATCGTTTATCTGTTTAGTTACCTGAATATCATCTAGATAATAGTATACAGTGCGATCGGGATTGAAAATATATTGATTGTCATTTTCTAAGGTAACATTGGGTATCTTTAGCGAATTACCTCCTATCCAAAAGTACACATCGTGCTCTTTCTGATATATGATTGAATTCTTAATAGTAACCCATGATTTTTTATCCCTCATATCAGCGTCTAAACCTAAGGTAGTTAAATATGAATTGTAGCCGCTTTTGTAACTACTATTTGATATACCATTATAATAATCATTAAAATTTCTCCAAGGATAGATAGTAAATCTATATGCTCCGTTCTGATTATAAAATGTCTCAGGTCTGCGGTATCCACTGAAAAAAAAAGCCATTTGATCTACCGAATATGGTGATTCTTCTGCGAGGGATACTTTCATACTTAAACAGTACTCTTGACCATCCACCATATTGCCAGAGTCTAGTCTACCTACCAGATATTCATAGTAGCTCCACCCTTGAGTAGTTACTATCATACCAGCCATAGAGTTTCCGTCAGCAGAAAATTGCTCACCTAGACTATTATCTGGAATCCCTAATCCATCTATACCACAAACAGAGAATAAATCTACTGAACCCCATCTATCAAAATACTTTGCATTCTCTATTTGGCCTTCTCTATTTGGGCAATCAGTTATATTCTCAAAAGAGCCATTTAGTGCATAATTCCTCTTTTGTGCAAAACAAATACTGCTGAGCATTATGAGTACAAGACACACAAGTAGTTTAAAACTATGTTTGCTTATACTCATATTGTTTTTACACCAACTTCCGTCTCAGTATCTTTCCTACGTTACTCTTTGGTAACTCATCACGGAATACTACTTTCTTAGGTACTTTGTAGTTGGTTAGTTTCTCACGGCAGAAGTCTCGTATTTCTTGCTCGGTAAGACTATCGTCTTTTTTCACTACAAATGCCATTACACACTCCGTAGTCTTAGGATCTGGCTCGCTGCGTACTCCTACTTCCAGTACTCCAGGATGACCAGAAATCACTGCTTCTACCTCACTAGGATATACATTGAATCCAGATACACATACCATTTCTTTCTTGCGGTCTACTATTTTAAAGAATCCATCTGTCTCCTTGACACCGATATCTCCAGTTAAAAAATAGTCTCCGTGCATACACTCCTCAGTTTCTTCGGGTCTATTCCAGTAACCTGCCATTACTTGTGGGCCTTTTATTCCTATTTCGCCTCGTTCGCCTGTAGCTACTTCTTTACGCTCATCATCAAATATCTTAAGATCTGTATTGGGTATAGGTAATCCTATAGTGCCCATACGGTGGCTACCATCTGTAGGATTTATAGTAGCCGCTGGGGATGTTTCAGATAATCCATACGCTTCTAGTAGCGGTGAACCCGTAACTTCTTGCCATCTTTTAGCTACAGCATCTTGTACTGCCATACCACCACCTAGAGCTATTTTTAAGTTGCTGAAATCTAATTCTTTGAAAGAAGGCTGATTTAATAAGCCATTGAACAATGTATTCACTCCAGTGATGAGTGAGAACGGATTTTTCTTTAAATCCTTTAAAAATGCTGGCATATCTCTAGGGTTAGTTATCAGTACATTACGAGATCCATAATTAAAGAAAGTAAGACAATTAGCCGTGAGTGCAAAAATGTGATACAATGGAAGGGCTGTGATTACTACTTCCTCACCATCTTTGAATAACCCAGATAACCAGCCATCTATCTGGCCTAGCTGACCACAGATATTACCATGAGTAAGTATGGCTCCCTTACTCACACCGGTAGTACCACCCGTATATTGTAAAAAAGCCATATCGGTATGAGATAGACTTACGTCCGTAGGTTGCTTTCCGCTGCCAACTGATAGTACAGTTTTAAAAGAGACCGCTTCTGGCAGATTAAATACAGGCACCATCTTCTTCACGTGCTTTACCACTAGATTTACTATACTACCTTTAAGACCGCCTAGTTTATCCCCGATACGAGTTACGATTACCGTCTCTATATCAGTATCTTCTTTTATCTCTTGGTAATTAGCAGCAAAATTTTCTAATATCACTAATGCCTTTGCACCGCTATCTTTATACTGGTGCTTCATCTCTGCTGGCGTATAGAGTGGATTGGTATTCACCACAACAAAACCACACTTGATAACTGCAAACATGGCAATAGGAAATTGTAGCAAGTTAGGCATCTGTATAGCTACTCTATCCCCAGGTTTTAAATTGGTCTTATTTTGCAAGTACCACGAAAATGCATCTACATCAGCTTTCAGATGATTGAAAGTCAATGTTTTATCCATATTTTGAAAGGCAATCTTATCACCATACCTAGTCACAGCATCATCAAAAATATGAGCGAGTGATTTGTATTTATCATTATCTATGGTGTGTGGTACATTTTCAGGATAGCTTTTGAACCAAGTGTGTGTTTCTGACATATAGATGGTAAAAATATATTTAATCTTCGGAAAGACAAGGAAAACTCTATCTTGCATTTATGAAATTTTTTACTGTTTTGATAGTTACGATGCTTAATTTGGAAATATTAGCAGTTTGTGATACTTGTCCGGTGCAGCCAGATCACAGCAAGTACGTATCTATTAGCACTCCTTTTAAGTTATTTATAAATCATGCTACTGATTTTGTGACAGGCGGTTTGTCGCTAGAATATCAGACTAATAGCAGTATTCGCTATGGTATAGATCTGATTACTTCTACCTCACTCTCCAATGTATCAGAAACAAGACCGTTACAATTTGCGATATCTCCTACTATCGGGATAGTATATAAAGAATGGAATACGCTAAAGCTATATCAGAAGACAGCGGTAGGAATAAGCACAAATAACGAAAGGCTTTATAACAGCAGAGAACAAAGTTTTGACACCAAAAGAGTAAGCCGAGGCATAGTATCTACAGAGATGATACTATGCTATAAACTGGGAAGAGGCAATAAGATGCGACATCCTTTAGTCTCGTATAATATTGGTTTTGCAAGTGATTTGGGTGCTATTCCCATCTTATCTAATGTCCCTCAATGGGGATATTCTAACTCGGGAGGAAAACAGTACAGCGGGTTTTTCACTGGACTATCTATAGGTCTAAATTTGTATAAGAATAAAGATGTAGAATATGACTTTTAGAGGGTTAGTAATCAGTTCATTACTCTACTAATAATACAATAGCAAAAAGTTAAGTTTTAGCCGCAGATTTTTCTCTTCATTGATGCCTAATAATTTTATTTGTTCAAGACTTTTATCATAGTAGTATTGCAAAACTACTTATAGAATAAAAAACATGCCTGAAGGTATTGAACAAATAAATTTACAAGATATTAAGTCTCTACAAATTCTAGATACCTTGCCAGAAAAAGAGTATGATACTATTACTAGCCTAGCAGCGACAATATGTGATACTCCGATGTCTCTGATTTCTCTTTTCGCTGACACTCGGCTATTTTTTAAATCACACCATGGGTTAGAAGCTACTGAAACACCAATTAATCAGTCATTTTGTGCCCAAGCCATAAAAACTCCAGATGCATTTTTCGTTGTATAAGATGCCCGAAAAGACAAGAGATTCAAGGATAATCCTCTCGTTACGGGTAAACCAGATATTGTCTTTTATGCTGCTGTACCATTATTGAATAGTAAAGATAATCCTGTAGGTACCCTTTGTATTATGGACGATAAACCTAGAAAGCTAGAGTCTGATGAACTATCAGCTTTGAAATCTCTAGCACATCAGGTAAAACAACTTTTTGAGCTGAGAAAGAACCGGATAGAGCTTCAAAAAGTTAACAACGCTTTTTATGCTGAATCACAGCATATACAAAATATTATTGATGCTACTCGTATAGGCACTTGGGAATGGAGTATTGAAAGCGGTATAGTAAAAATAAATGATTGGTTTGCTAAAATGTTAGGGTACACTTTAGAAGAACTAGGACCAATGCAAGTTGAATTATTTCAAAAACTGGTATTTCCTAAAAATTTAGAAACCTTTAATGATAGGATTACGGACTGTCTAGAAAAAAAATCTGATTACTTCGAGGGCGAGTATCGCTTTTTCCATAAAGAGGGGCACATTCTATGGATTAGTGCCCGAGGTCAGGTTATAAGCTGGTCTACTGAGGGGAAACCAATACGTATGGCAGGAAGCCATGCTGACATTACAGAACGAAGAACTACTGAAACCCAATTTGAAAATATAACCAATAATATTCCGGGAGCAGTTTTTCGTTATAAGCTTTTTCCGGATGGTACAGATAAACTTTTGCTGATGAGCGATGGAGCTAAAGTTCTTTGGGGTTTCTCAGCAAAGGAGGTTATGCAAAACAGTAATCTTGTTTGGAATAACATTGAAATCGATGACCTAGAAGGTCTTAGTCAGTCTATTCAGAAATCAGCTGAAGACTTAAGCTTTTGGGAACATATCTGGCGTTATCATGATTCTGAAGGTAAAACCAGATGGTTTAAAGGTTCTGGAAACCCTTTCCGGACGGAAGATGGCAGTACCGCTTGGGATAGTATTATTCTTGATATTACCACTCAAAAAGAAAACGAACTGCAGATAGAGCGAAGTGAAAAAAGATTCAAAGGGCTTGTTCAAAACGGATCTGATTTAATTTCCATACTTGATTTCGAAACTAACTATCAATATCTAAGTACTACTTATTTTGCTGTGTTAGGTGTTCCTCCGGAGGATTTCATAGGTAAAAATTTGTTTGATTTCGTCCATCCTAATGAAAAAGAGAATGTTGCTGAGAGTCTTAAACGCATAATAAGTGAAGAGCAAATTGTTCTTGATCC
>Ga0136554_1000220_pt1 | contig 21852 bp, 28 predicted proteins | sample AntRauTorckE5431_FD_104637 | JGI IMG/M metagenome (GOLD analysis project Ga0136554, IMG submission 104637) | Saline lake microbial communities from Rauer Islands, Antarctica - Metagenome Torckler E5 #431 | ecosystem: Environmental > Aquatic > Non-marine Saline and Alkaline > Saline | place...
AGTACGCGAAGAAGTAAAGCCTAGAGGCTGCATGATAGTGAACTAGCCAAATAAATGATATGTACTTACAAGGGCGATAGAGCGAGAAAGAGTCTCGACAAAGAGCGTACACGCACAAAGCACGTACACAAAAGTATGACAAGGAAGAAAGTACAGAAGATAGTGTTGTTGAAGTTGTTTGTTCTCGCGATCTCATGATTCGTTGAAGAAAGGTCGTGGAGCCGAGACCGAGAGACGCAATAATATAGCCAACAAGCGCCAGGGAAAAGAATGACCCTACCCCGACCAATCTAGCTACGATTCACGAGTCTAACACCCCGAACAGGATTCGCCGTGTGCTAGCCTCAACTCCTACCTCTAGGTTTGGCCTAGATTGATCTGCTGAATCAAACTCCGGAGCTAGGATAATTCCAGTTTCTCAGAACTCTACGTAAAACAATTTTAGAGTGGCCCGGCGAGCTACATTGGTTGCTCCTTCCTTGTCCTACTTAGTGTGATCAAATAGGTGCTATCATTCCTCGAGCATGCGTGTATCTAGTTTGGTGTGCGCAGCTGTGGCTGCTGTCATCGCTATCTTCGTAGGATTGCTGGCCTCGGTTGACCTCTCCACGCCGGCAGACCACAAAGCTGCAGAAATGGGATCGGGCGCCATGTTTGACTCAATTGCAGATGCCTGTAAGTGCTTGCATGTTTCTGTTAAGCGTAGAAATAGATATCGTCGTGGCTTGACACGGGATGTACTTCATTCCTGACATGGAGAACCTTCTCTCTTTATCCTCTGTTTCTTTCAGATGATATTACCAACAAGGTGAAAGGAAGTATTCACTAGCCATTTTTCGTATAGTTGCGTGGAATCACGATGATATGGTTTAATACTTGATGAAAAAGATGAGCGTTTTCTGTAGTCTATTTCAAACTCATGTATTAGGAGTGTTTGTTTAATCACCTCGTACAACAGCACCCCATATCCTGGTATCCTATAGCTATAGCTTCATTCATGCCCTTGTATTCTTCATTCGAGAGTGAATAACTTCCACCCTGGCCACTATTTCTGTTGTTGTTGGTTGGCAGGTGTTATCGCTCGGGTCGGACGTGGCGTGGCGACGGGAACTGGTAGCAGCCATGGAGTTAGACCAGGTGTGATTTCTTGCGTACGAAGACAAGCTAGGCGAGCGTACAGCAGCAGCGTTTGCCTTCATGTTGATCGTTGATGAAGTTTTTTTTGTGCATATATTCATGAACGAATGACTTTTCGCTCTTGCCTGTAATGCCCGCTGCCAGCCACTTCATTGTTTGAAGCACCATGGTGTTTCATACCGTTCGGTTCCTGCGTGCCATTTATCATATTCTCATTTTAGGTGAAGGGCCACCGGCCGCACGTGTTGGACGTGGCCACTGGCACCGCTGACGTGGCCCTCGCCCTGGCCGCAGCTCCACCGCAACCGCAGGTGACTGGCGTCGACCCGTCCGCTCAGATGTTGGCGCACGGACGAGTAAAAGTGTCGGAACAAGGCTACGATGCACACGTGAAACTGCGGCAGGGCGACGCACAGCAACTGTCAGGTATTGTTTCTTTTGATAGCTTGCGTGCGCCTAAAATCGCAATTCTTTCAAATACGTAAAATGAAGTACCACTAAATGTCTTTGAATATGTTTGTAAGCTTGTTCTATTTCTTGTAATTCATCAACAGTACTCTCTACAGAATGCTTGATTGATTACTCACTTACTTCAATTCCTTCTTTACTTATCTACTGACGACTTACACACACTATAGGCTACGCCACCAACGCGTACGACGGCTGCAGCGCGGCGTTTGGGATTCGCAACGTGCCGAACCGAGGCAAAGCTTTGAAGGAAATGGCAAGGGTCACCAAGCCCAATGGCGTGGTGGCCGTGCTGGAATTCAGCGAACCGTCGGAAGGGTGGCTGGCTCCTCTGGCGCGCGTCTTCGTAGGGCATGTGGTGCCTCGCCTGGGTAAGGAAGGGAATTCGAGAGGGGGGTGGATTTATAAGGTATAGCAGTCTTTGAAGTATGGGAAGCAAAGTTGTGAAATTGTGGAACTGAGACTTCAACGCTTCAACCTCCATGATAAGAGTGAAAGTTGGTGGGAAATAGGGAAAAGGGGAGAAGAAAAGGTATTGTAGTTTGGTAAACAAAACTTCAGCTCTATTGTTGATTCAAGTATTACTCGCCGGAATTTCTCTTATGTTAGTGAACTACTTTTTGTTCCACCACCTAGGTGCCTTGATGAGCGGTGGGGCACGCGCCGAGTACGTGCACTTGCAGAAGTCTATCAAGAATTTCCCCTTGCCTGCGGGCTTTCGGGCCGAAATGGCGGCGGCGGGCTTGCGCCAAGTGGAGAGCCGGCTGCTGCACCCGGGTGGGGTTTACTTGTACACTTCACGCGCGCCGCCTTGAGCCAAAAAAAAACAATGGACAATGGGGGGGGGGTATTTCGGCGTTGTGCTTTCCCTTTGCCTTCTCTTGAGCTTGGGTGTGGACGGTGTGGAGCGCTTATGTGTTATGTGGCTAAATATTCTCCTTTTAACGATCGAAATCGAAGGGCCCATTCGCCTATTGCTTCCTCGAATTTCGTTTTGGGGCTTATGTCTAAGCGAAGGGCTTTCTTAGAAGTAGCGCTATTGCTATATGGCTGAAATTTGGATTGCGGGCGCCTCGATATGTCGAGATGTATCCAGTTCCAATGTCCAATGTCCCATTTTTTATTCAAATGGCATATGGAAATAGAAAAAAGGTGAAGGCGCGATAGCGATAGCACTCTGTAACTGCAACCTTCAGCCGCAGGACTCAGCTGGTAAGCGCCTATGTTCCAAATTCCTATATAGGTGTGTCCTGTGCTCGACACGGAAATGCAACGGCCATAATGACCTATCGGCCTATCTTGTTTCTACTATGTACACAGCGGCATTTAAACCTCGGTGATTTACAACCTTTTCATGCGGCCTTGCGTGTTCGCACGTTTGAGGGCAAGGACCTAGTCGGAAGAGGCAAGCACAACGACAACATCAGGGCATGGCGTAAACAAATGCTCACATGTAAAAAGTAATAGAAATGTCGTTGTTGATTTCATACCACGAGAGCAGATAGAGGCGTGTGATCACTTTTCACACTCTCATCACTCAGTTAAGGCATGTTTCATCAAGGGTGGTAACAAAAATGTGCAATGTGTATATGTATACGTATTAACCAAATACCTGGCACCAAGTAGGATATCCCAGCACGAAGCACGCGAGGAACCACCGTGGCAAATGCTGAGACGCAATGATTTTGAGCCGGGACGTTAAGATCCAGCAGCACACACTAGCCATCACTGTATGCAAGCCTACGACGACCTAAAGTAGAGCGTGTTTGCAAATGAAAGTTGTTTGGCCGACTCTTGTCAGGAAGAGGCTGCCAATATAGACGGAATTATTTGTGTATGGCATACGCATTTTACATTTACTCTCTTCATACTTACAGGAAATTGATTCAGTATACAGACAGTACTTTTACTTGTTGTTTCTCATTTCAGCTTACCATGAAGGCCCAGTGCAACTCTTCGCGGGAAGGCATGTGCTCTGCCCAGTGGTTCGGCAAAAAGGTCAAGTCTTGCCCCCCGTGACTCTCCACGTAAATGAGCAGCACGGCTGCGTAAGCGGCCAGCACGAGATAGGCCCACGGACCAGGAGGCCACTTCACTGCTCCGGCTTCAATCTGTTGAGATGCCATTCGAAAAGAAACGGGCGACACCTCTAAAATTCTACAAGAAAAAAAGAGAGCAATTTTCCACAAGAAGCATGGTGTACTCTCATTGTGTTAATCGCCAGCAACACAATGAAAAGGAACAAACAAACCCAAGCAATCGAAACGCTTGTGGGTATAAATGCCATCTTTTAATGAGTAGATACGTACTCTACCATCTTATGGTCCAAATCCTATTCATCGATCAGACTCAAGGAAAGGAATCAAACGAACCCGCATGTCTTCGCGAATGTATTCCACCATCTTTTTTCCGTTGTCAATGGGCCCACGCTTGAAGTTTACGCGGGTTTCGGTGTACTCAGCGCCGTGAAAGTGGCAACGCAGCTCGAAACCCAGTCTTTTATGGGGAAAGATGAAATATTTTTTTGTTACCATCGAAGATGGAACAGGAACAAAAAGGCGACGCTGAGCACACAAACAAGTCTCATTATCACGAGGTGAGCACAATGTAACACATTAACAAGTAATTTATAATCATATTTAAAGAGTGAAGTAGCATTGAAATGGTCGGCATGAATGAAAGTGCTTAGAATGTGTATGCAGGACAGGAAGACTAACCGATCGACTTGAATCATTTGGCCTAGCATGGTGTCGGGGCGCTGGCCGAAATGCCACGCCAAGAGCAGCATTGTTGCCCCATGAGCAAAATTCAAATGTTCGACAATTTTGTCCGAGACTGTTTCAATTGGGTCGACGTATTTGCTACTGCCGGAAGATTCAGACCCTTGCTTGCGAGTCTTCAATTCAGCCATGATGAAGTTATCTTTTTCGCAAAGCCTGGTGGTTCTAACTGCTAGACTTGAGCTAACTTGAGCAGCCCCTTTGAGTTCACACGTTTACAGCGCCGCTATCTGTTCTACGCCGCTCGGCTTACAAATCTTGTTCAAGCATCAATGCCTAGAACCTCCGTCACTTTGTACACTGTAATAATGAAGATATGAAGAAGTATTTATCAAACTGTAAGACTGTGGCGTAAGGCTTAAGGCATATGGTGTATGGTGTGACCTCTAGCTAGTACTTTTACACGATGTGAAAGTTTGAAAGAATTCTACCACGGCATACTCGAGCTAAATATGACCCGCGCCGCAACACGGTCGGCAAATGAAACTAACCCCTGTAGCTAGCAGGAAGGAAAAAAAAAATCTTATATTTGAAGTCGTCTGGACCAGGCAAGGCTACTCCCAGCCACTGAAGCAGGAGAAAGGGCTTTAGAGTTAGTTCAAGAGTATTGAGCCAGGATAAAAGCATCAGTGTTTTGCAGAGGTGTGAAGTGAGGGGCTCATTGAATATTTTCCTACTATCTAGCTAGAGTCTTCAGTATTCTCTTGAGGCGGTCTGGATGGCATCTCTTGAAAAGACCATGGCAGCAGCCAGTCTACATGAGCCAGCATCTACAGACCCAGTCACTCCAGTTGCTAACCGTTTCGCCGAGGAGCCGAACTCTTCTAGCACTAGCGGTGACACTAGTCCTGCCACACGTGCCGCTACCCTACGGCTGATGAGTGACTTACGGTTAGGATTATTGACGTAGGCTTCAAGAATTGGCTTTCCTTGTGAATTATGATTGCTCTCAAGCGACGAATTCCATTCTACAGATTAATATTTACATATGCCTTCCAATAACTTGGATGATTTACCTGCCACATCCTCTTAACATACCTATATTGGTTCTCTTGTCATGCTCTAGGGCCATCACGGAGGACCCACCGGATGGAATATCTGCAAGCCTTGAGGACGATTCAGACTTGTGCGTTTAGGAATTTCATAAAATCACCTGTTGTTCTATTTAGCTTGCTTTTCTTTTGGGCCGAAGATCACACATTTCTCTTTTCATTCGCGCTTTTGCCAACAAGGTACACGTGGCGAGCTTCGATCACTGGCCCAGAAGAAACGGCTTGGGAAGGCGGAATTTTCGGCTTGCGGCTCAAATTTGACGGCAACTATCCGGTAACTGCTGAGCTTGATTGGACCTTTATCGGTTCTTGTTCGCTGGCATGATTATAATGAAAGCGGAAAGTCATTCGCACAAAAATAAGTGGTGCTCCAATCGGTGTGTTTGATTCCACATGTTTTCTGCTGCATCTACTTATCGTACGACAGGACGCTCCACCAAAAATCAAGTTCACGTGCGACATATTTCACCCGAACGTGTACACCGACGGGGCAATCTGCATGGACGTGATGAAAAACTTATGGAAGCCGGTAAGACAGGGCCTATCGCATTAGTACTTTCAGACTGCAGTGAAAGTTTTTAATGGTACAAGGATGTGTGTCCTCGACCAGCGTGGATGAAAAATTGATGCGTTAAAAATAACATGTATTTCACATATGTATCTTCGCGCCTTTCATGCCTGCTCAACCCAATTTTGCTGCCACCGTGAGGTCCTTCTATTTTTAAGTGTTCTCCTGGTTGCTTGTTCTCTCGGCCCAGGTATTTACTGTGGGTATGATATTGAGCTCCATTCAATCGCTACTCGCTGACCCCAATCCTGCGTCTCCTGCCAACCCCGAGGCCGCTGCTTTGCTGACGTCCGACCCAAAGGCCTATCGCCGCCGCGTGCGCCGCTGTGCTGAGAATTCACTCGAAGCTGGCTTTGATGACTGAGGATAAAGGGAATGGGATGCTTGTGTCGGGCTGTGAATTCGTGAAATTTTCACAGTCGAATGCTCTTAGTCGCGTCTGGTTCGTTTAAACTGCGAACTCGTTTACTCGTGTTGCGTTTTCAAACGGTTTTCCTGGTTTAAATTAAGAAGGATAATAGCGGGTAGCGAATTCCAAAGACGGCCGCCTGAATTCGGACTGCCCTCTAATTCCGATCAGCAGGAAAGAAAATACCATAGTTTAAAGTTTGGATATAAAGCACCGAATACGCGTACTTTATATGTTTCTCTTTTTTCTTGATGTCATTGTAGATAGCAGAAGCATTCAAAACGATTGCAGCTAAGTCACTAGCAAGAAGCCCTTAAGCACAAGCATTGCACAAACCACGACAAAGGAACCAACTCAGGTATAACTGTTCAGCTGCCAGGCAGCTGCCGACGCAACCGCAACAGGCAGCACACTCCAATATCATCGACGGTTCTCCTGCACTGAAAGTATTTCACGAGCGCGAGTTGGAGCAGTGGACTCATGTTCGCTGTTGTGACGAGGAAGGAGCAACTGCTGCGGCCTTAACAAAGTCCACTAAAAGCGCGCTCGCTGCCCGTCTTGCGCGTCGAGCAACTGTGCGAGAAGTTTTCTTTGTACTATTTGCCGCAACCGCACTCGAGGAAGAGGATTCGCCGTTGGCTCCTGCTGCACTAGAATTGCCGCCAAGCCGTGGAGACGTGCTGCCCGTGCCTACTTTGCGAAGGGCGCGGCGATCGGCTTCGAGGTGGTCCTGGCTGAAGGCTTTTGTCGCGAGGTAAGTGCGTAAGCACCAGATGACCTTCGGCGGAAACAAACATATCAAGCATCGAGTCACATTCAAGAGAAGCATTCGAAGCGGCTTTAGACGTGCCACAATAGTAAAAGACTAGCATTCAAAGCAAAAAGTCATCGACTTCTTTACCCGACCAACGCACGAAAAAAGGCAAGATCAACGCACCACTGTGTCGCCTGTTTCTTCGAACGCTTCTTCGCCGCCCACGCCACCGGAACGCTTGCGAAATTTACTGCTACTACTGGTACTGCCTTCGCTAAGATGGCTAGTGCTAAACTCGTTCATATTTGGTTCTTTTCCGAGTTTGTCCCCGCCGAAATTCATTCTAGGGCGGCCTGTTTTTTTAGTGCCTGTGTTCAGGGAACGCTCGAGCACAGCGGCCACTAGTTTAGCCTCTTCAGCGCGCTTCTGCTGCTTGGCTGCGTGCGCAGGGCAAGGCGCGCCACCACTCTCGCATGCTTTCAAGCAGCACCGAAGGCAGCCCTCGTGGACACAAGTCTTCAGCAAAGGAGCCTTTTGACACAAAGGGCAGAGGACACTCTGAAAGGCACCTCGTCGGATCTCTTGAGGAACATTCCCATCTCCTGATGTTACCCCTGCCGTTTCCTTCGGAATACTTTCTAGAGATTGACGCTTTGCAGCGCCACGGGTGCCATGTGGTGATACGGGGGGTTCTACGTCAGCTTGTGCAGGCCGTTTGGGCGCCATTTTTGAACGATGCAATTCAGATATTCAGCGGATTTCGAATGTGTGTTTACTGATATTATATTAGAGGGTCGATGATGCTCGTCATCTTCTTTACACTTTTTGTTGTGATGACGTTGAGGTTTACGGCATCATCAAAACGGACGATTGCTAGCCACTCGACGTTTCGCACGAATTTCTCTGGGTGGCCCTGAATGAGAGCTGGGTTCTCACTGCTTCTACTAGCGAAAAGCCCTGTCTCGATCACCTCATTTTCGGCACCTAGTCGTGTTTTGACACGTCGTGCCTCCCTTTTGAGTAGCAGTAGCAGCATGGCGAGTACAGCTCCTCAAATAGTGCCTTGGGGTTCACCGCTTCCTAAAGGCCCTCAGACAGTTTCCGTGTTTTCATACAACTGCCTTTTGCCGAACTCTCAGGATGGCTGGTGGCTCTACAAGGTTCGGTTAGGACCTACTAGTAATGCCTCTCAAATATTCGCCAAAGTAATCCTCATTATTCTTGTGCACATTTTGATGTTCACAGATGTACAGCCCCTTAGGGCCACCAGTGACCGAAGCCGAGACTGCGTGGCCACATCGTGCCACTTTGCTCAAACAACAAATTGAAGCTGCTGATGCAGATGTCGTGTGCATCCAAGTAAGACATCCTTAAGTAAACAGCCAAAAGAGCTCATGCTTGCATTCATTTTACAACTAGACAACTGGCTTTTTCACGCTTTTGACCAACAATCTTATCATCACGTAGCTAATACTCTGCTATATTATGTCTCCTTTTTACGGCCTTGTGGGTGAAACTTACAGGAATGCGCCGAAAAATCGTTCGACACGGACTTTGCTTTCATGGCCGAGCTGGGGTACACGGAGCGTGAACTGTTCCGGAAAGGCCGCTTTCGCCCAGCGACATTTTGGAGGCCCGATCGTGTGGAGCTTTTGGCAACCCCTGCACATAAAGACCGCATCTTAGTCACGCCTTTCTCGCCAGTGAACAGGGCTGCTCCTCTGGATTTTGCTGCTAGCAGTGCGAACGCTATGACTACGGTGCCAGCGCCTACGGTGTGGGTGTTGAATTGTCACTTGACGGCGGGCCCTGAGGGTCCTCGGCGTTTGCGGCAAATGCAGGACGGCCTCGATTATGTGCGGAAGGATTTGGTGAAACGAGGAGACGCCATACGGAAAGCAGCGGCTGACATGGCCAAAGCCAACAAAGCCGCTGCGAAACAACAGCAAGCGAAACAACAGCAACAAGCGAAACAAGCAGAAGTGGCAGCATTTGCTACTACAAGTGATACTTCTGCGTCAACCAGTGAGACCGTGCCTACGCCAGCAGTTAAAGCGCGTGTCCCGGCGCCTTCTCCACTCCCAGCACCACCCCCACCTCCTAGCGATTGTGTGATCGTGATTGGTGACATGAACGCAGAGGGTGCGCGGCCGAGCGGCGTGGCAGCACTGTTAGCACAGGGTGTCTGCGAACCTTCTTTGCTTGAAGACGGCGTTCCCGTGACGGTGAAAACCAAAGCACAAACTTTGGCGCGCTTTGTTGATCCCTATGAGCTGGCGTTTGGAGACCAGCCGCCGCCGACCATGGTGTGCGAAAACTTGATCCCGCGCCTCTTAGCGAAAGGCGAAGAAGAGCACGGTTCGCTACACCCGAATTTCTTGGTGGCGCTGAGAGGGGCCTTTGAGACCTTTGCGACATCACAGAAAGAAGAAGGCGGGCTCTTGCGAGGAGTGCCTCTCGTAGTACGGCCTTTGAGTACTGCAGGTGAGTTCTGGAATGACGTGTTGCCGCTGCGGCACCGTGTACTATGGCCGGAGGGCGCCTTGACTGAGGCGCTTGTTCCTGGCGACCCAGAGAAACCTGCCAGTACCGTTGGAGCATCGGCCAGAGATGCAAGTGGAGTAGAGTCAGGAGAAGGGGGCACACAAGGCCAGACCTCAAGCAACGCCGTGCATTTGGGGCTCTACGAAGGTTTTGCAGACTCATTAGTAGGGGTGCTGTCTCTGTACCTCGACACGCATCCAGCAGCTGGCATGGGCGACAATACAGCCACCAGCAGCACTAGTAGCAGTGGCAGCGGAGGCGAGGTAGCGAAGGCACGGCGCGTGCGTATGCGTAAATTTGCGGTTGACCCGTGGGCCCAGGGACGGGGCTACGGCAGCAAGCTATTGGAGCAGGCAAAGGAGGCTGCGGTGGCTATGGTGGTGGACGCATCAGCAGGAGCTGGGACTCCTCCTGGGAATGCTGCTGATAGTGGTGGGTCCAGCAGCAGCAGCAGCAGTGGCAGCGGCAGCGCTACCGGTGTTAGTTCCGTCATTTTATGGTGCGATGCGCGCGCTGAACAGGCTTCCTTTTACACAAAACGAGGTTTCACACAGGCAGGCGAAACCTTCATGAAAAAAGGAAGACCTTACGTGGTCATGGAGTGTTTCCTTTCAAGAACGGGAAGTTCAGCTGAAGAAGCAAAAGAAAAGGTCGATGGAACGTCACGTCTCGTGAACAAGCCTTTAGCCTCGGGTGTTGTTGTAGGAGACACTGAGGTGCCCGTGATGAACAAAGCAGCGGTCTGCCAATGGCTCAACATCATCAACTTTCAAGTCGGGCGAGGCTCGGAATTTCGATCTGCTGCTGAATGCATGGGCTGGACGCTGCCACCACCTCCGCCAACGCGAAAAGAGCCGGAGGGTGCCATTGCCGGCAACAGTGGCAACAATGGCGACGGCAATGGCAGCAAAACAGAAGCGACGAAGGACACGCGCACTCCACGGCCCACTACGGTGGATGATTTGCCGGAATTGGGTGTGCTCACGTGGCGAGACTTCCGGCGCGTGTACGAAGCAGAGGTTGGTTTCAATGAGATGCAAAACGAATCCTGTTTCTTGAGTACTATCCTGATTAATTGAAGCATAGTTTCTTACTGGTTCATGCAAACTTCAACTTTTGGTCATCTTTATTGTTGCGATTACCTTAAAGGTACGCGGTGGCAAGTATTGGGGGGTTGCTTGGGACCTTGCGAAGTGCGGCAGCCCACTGCCAGGAGCCAATCAGAATGAGCGGTTTACTGCACGCTACGACCGGGTGTGGGTGGGCGACACAGCTCCACTCACTGCCGCTGTTGGTGGTGGTGGTGCTACTGCTGCTGGCAGTGCTGGTGGGAATAAGAAGGGTTTTGGAAGCACAATAGGTATCAAGCTAACTTCTTCTGCCACTTCCAATGCACGGGTGATTGCCGTGCGCGCTACCATGGCTGACGGCACAGGCCCTCCACCGCTCTTGCCCAACGCGCAGCACCCATCCGACCATTTACCCATTGGCCTCACGGTGGACTTCTCACAGTGAAATGAATGTCCGCGGGGGTGAGGTGTTTGTGTGGCTGTTGGAGGTCTTGGTATTCCCAAGCAGGTAAATATCCGCGCACGAGAGCGCCCTCTTTGCTTTTTCCCGAACTCGAACTCGAACTCGAACTCGAACTCGAACTAATACAAACCCAAATGACACAGAAGCCAGTGCTGCGGGCAGAAGTGTATGCGCGTGCGTTGCGTGTAAGTTAGAATCGCAAATGGGAAGTGTGTAGAGGAAGTCCTCTTGCGTTTCGCTCGCTACACACAACCGTTTTTCCAGCGGACTCGGTCCCCTGCCCGAGATTAATCAAGAGCTTGTTTTTCCCAGTGCCTTACTGGCTTCCTAGTAGCTAGGGAAGTGCGATGTCACGCCCCTGTATGGTACATGTGGCTCTAGCTCCAACGGGTTTGAACGTGGAAACGAACCCATACCCATTGCCCATACCCATTGCCCATACATCCAAGATCTAAGACATACCCATTGTCCATGAATACTTTTCAAGGTTCTTGACATCGGAATTCTTGACGGACGGCGGAACATGATTCATCATTTGATTCATCAGGGAAAAACAGAGGAATCTTGACGCACGTGCTTTTCTTGGCGGCCTCCATCGCATCATTTTGCAAGTATACGTGGTGGCGCCCCAATGTTCCGGCAATAATCATCCTAGCTTCCAACCTCAGGCCCTCTCAAGCAGACGCCTATAAAGATACGCCAAAGAAATTATCGAACATGGGGCTTCGCAGACAACAGCTCGAGGCATGCCTCCACAAAAATTGGCTTCAAAAGCGCCGGAACTTGCGAGTAACGCTCTGCGAAGTCTTGTCTCCTTTAGTGCTCATTTTGTTGCTATCGTACGGCTACTTTCAGAGCGACATATTGTCATTCAATGCCAAAATATACGCGCAATTGGATTTTGACATACCGAATGACTTCAGTGCTTTCTTGCCGGGCGGGAAAGCATATGGCGGAGAGAGCCTTGACGATGAAGAGGATGCTGAGGCTGCATCTGAAAGCCGAGGCACGGACATTGTTCGACTGAACAAAATTCGCAAATTCATCGAAGACCTGCTGAAAGGCCCCTTACCAGCGCCCACCTTTGACCAATTTGTCCTACTCTCGACGGCAGTGTCAAGCGGTGTAGATGCAGATTTGTACAACGAACTCATTGGGGTGAGTGAAAGCGCACTGGAGGGTAGCACAGCTAAACACAGAAAAAAAATCCTTCCGTGAGCAGTACACCCCTCTCTTGGTTTTCTGGCTATGAATTTAAGCGTGTTTTCTAGTGGCCTTCTTCTTCTGCCACATCTGTTGGTACTGTTTTTTTTTTCGCGCCCTGGTTGAATGCGTGCTGTTTTGCAGGAAACGAGCTACGGGCGAAGCTTCGGGAACCTCGTGACCCTAGGCACCATGCACTTAGCGCCTGCCGGCCCCGTCGTGGACGCCTTTATGGAGTATGCCACAGCAACGAGCGCGACTTTCGGGGCCAACACCAACAACGGCAGCTCGTACTTCAACCATATAGTAAAAATGCTCTCATAGCACTCCTCGTTTCGTGTAGACGCTAAAAAGTTAGCCCTAAATTTTGATGCATACCCTGTTGCTGCCTCTGCTGCTACTGCTGCTGCTGCTGCTGCTTCCGTTCTTACGCTTGTGCTCCCCGCTATTGTCATGGTTGTTAGGTTCATGCCAACGAAGAGGCAGCCCTCGAGTGGATCGACGACAACGCTGCGGGTGATCGTGCTTGGGTGCTGGTGCTCTTGGATACGGTTGAAGAAGGGCATGTTGACTATACTCTACGGTTCAATTACAGCACGGTAGGTAATTGACCTATCTTTTTCTTACTCTCTTTCTCTTTTTTCATAATGATACCCTATTATTCATAGGTTCGCTAGCTTATTCGTCTTGTCTACATGACAATGAAATAATGCTATCAGAGCGGAAATAACAACTCGAGGGATAGAATAGTCTAAATTTATACAAATGCGCCTCATGGTATCTGTTTTCGCATCTGTAGGTGCCGCACACTGCGTATTTGGTGAACTGGATTACATTAGGACTCGACGACCGCTACCAACGCTACTTCTTCTCGGGCTTTCATTCGGTAAGTTACTAGCTTCAAACATATTTGACACCTGCATTATTTGTTTCTCTCTTGATTTTTTCTCACCTTGATCTGCGTCTTCTTGTCCATCTCTTCGCACTCTACTATTCACTTTTTTCCTTTCAAGTAATATCCTTACTGCCCGGTTTCCTAACCTCTCCACTTCTTCACCCTCCTTCAGCCCCTCCTCACCCATCATATCTTATCGTGGTATGAATAGGTGAGCCAGCTCATCGACCAGTTTGCCTTCAACTTCTCGGCCAGCCCCAACATGGTTGGGTCTGCAAGTGCTTCTCAGTGCAAACCTCCCTCGTGGACGGGGGTGCCGTTTCCTACGGCGGGCTACGACCAGAACTTGTTCTACCTCGCGGTGGGGTACTTGTTGGGCCTGGTGTTGACAATGGCTACCCTGTATCCCGTTAGTCGCCTCATCAAAGATTTGGTGCAAGAAAAAGAAACCAAAATGCGCGAGACCGCGGCGGCCATGGTAAGGAAATTGCAACTGCAGCTGCTAGAGTATGATAATATATATTCGTGCATTCATCACGTGGGTATCTTCCTTCTTCCTTTTACTTCAAATTTCTATCAGTGCACTTTCAATAATCTCTTTCCAAGGTTTCTTCTTACTCTTTGTCTCTTCTCTCTCTCTCTTTCTCGCCCGTCCTTTTCTCATTAATGTTTTTAGGGTTTGAGCTTGGGTATCAATGCGCTTGCGTGGTGGATTACTTCGGCTACTCTCTTTTCGACACTGGCGTTCGTCATGGCCCTCACTGCAAAACTATCCTTCTTTCCACGAAGTGATTTCACGGTATGTGCGTGTAGAATGAATTGATATGAAAAAAACTCAAACAGCTTAATTTTGTGCGTACACCTTTTTTCTGAAGACTCGCATCTCCTGGTATGACTCCATGTGTGCTCATGGACTCACAATGTCACAATTCGTGACGTGCATGTCGATAATTTAAAACAGGTACTCTTGGCGTATTTCGGCTTGCTGCTACTGTCCGAAGTTGCGCTGGCCTTTTTAGTGGCAGCCTGTTTCTCTCGAGCGCGTTTAGCCGCCATCGTTGGGCCTGTCGCCCTGTTTGCGTGCTGCTTGCCGCGTTATGTGTTCTTTGGCACCGATCGCAACGAAAACGTGGCTGGCAAAAAGTGGGCGTCTCTGAGCTCGGTGGCGGCGTTCTGCTTCGGCGCTGACGTCTTTGCGGGTGGGTTGCTTTGTGTGCTTGGGTGCATTATGTCTCTGTTATGAACGCGAGTTTATGTACGTAATGGTTGTACCTGTTTTGCTTTAAGTCTTTTTTCTTTTCTAGGGTAAGATTGCTGTACCCATCTTGCGTGAATAACAAAATCAAACCATTCAACCGTCCTAGATTATGAATACGCCGAAGTTGGCGTGGGTTGGCGCAACGCTTTTGAAGGCGACTATTCTCTGGTTGACTGCCTCTTGTTCATGGCCTTTGACGGGATCGCTTACCTTTTGCTGGCTGCTTATCTGGAGACGGTAGCCCCTGCGCAGCACGGCAGCCCCCGCCACCCTTTGTTCTTTGTGCAGCCGCTGTGGAGAGCTGCTGAGAGAGGGGTTAAATGGTTGTTTGGTGGTGGTTTAGGATGTTTCCATGCCTCTGCACTACCACCACCGCCAGAAGGATCTGCCACGATGGTGGATGATGAGTACAGCGAAGCAAACGATTTTGGCAACGACAACAGTGGAGTTCGTAAAATAGAATCTGCCATCAGTGCAACCCAGCTAGACCGTCAGCAGCATGATGTTTCATTCGACGTTAGTGTTAGTGGCAGTGGCAGCGGCAGCAGCAATAGGATTGCGCGCCGCAGCCAGAACAACAACAACAAAGACGAGGAACCGATGCCCTTAATTATGGGCGCACCGGCAGTGACCATCACTAATCTCGTCAAGGACTACCACTCGTCCTCGTCTTCTTTGTCATCTCGAAAGGAGAAGAAGCGCCCTGCAGTTGACGGTCTATCACTTGAATTGTGGGCCGGGCAAGTCACTTGTTTACTGGGGCACAACGGCGCAGGTCAGTCTATCATTAACACGAAGTGCATGAGATTTAAATGGGCAGTGTACTTTGAACTATCTTTTTCTTTAATTTCTTCAGAACATCCTCCGTCCCTGTCTTTTCTTCCTTTAGCGCATACTCACCCCCCCCCACTGTTCCACAGGCAAGTCGACCACCGTCTCAATGCTCACGGGCCTCACCCCTCCCACCTCCGGTGACGTCACGGTGCACGGACGATCCCTGAGAGACGACTTGTCCGGGGTCCGAGGCCCAAACGTGGGGCTAGGGGTCTGCCCCCAAACCAACGTGGTGTTTGAATCTTTGACGGTGGAAGAGCACTTGGTGTTCTTCGCGAAGGTGCCTTATTTTCACTGTATTATTTTGTGTAGCGTATTTACCTTCTTCTTGACTCCTTTATTTCTCGCAGTCGTCGCGCGCATACGCACACTCATGCACTCACCTTCATATATGCACATCAGGTCAAAGGAGTGGGCGCGAACTTAAATGGCTCAGAAGGTGATGCCCTCCGAAAAGCAGCTGTTGCTTCGGCTGTCGCTGATGTGGGTCTATCGGAAAAGCGGTACTATCGAGCTGCGGCCTTGAGTGGAGGCCAGAAGCGAAAATTGTGTCTGGCCATGGCACTCATTGGAGACCCCAAGGTAATGGAATATCATGATCATAAAATATATGTTGAAGAAGAATGAGAAGAAAAAGGGTAAGACTTCATGCATACTCGAAGAACAAGCGTCCGTTTTTTTTAAGGAGTTGATCAACGATGTGTACACCGACAACCGATGCGATTGTTGCTTGTCTTGATATTGTTACACGTTGATACTTTACAGGTGGTCTACTTGGACGAGCCTACCTCAGGCATGGACCCGTACAGCAGGCGAGCAACGTGGGAACTGGTGCGACGAGCCAAACAGGGCAGGGTGGTAGTGCTGACGACACACTTTATGGACGAGGTATGCGAGCGAGCGTGTTTTTTTTTTCGTTTCTTCCTTGAGACTTCCGCGAGGCTTGAGCCTGCATTCGACTTATCGCGTGGCGTTGCAGCATTCTGGTCATATTCTTGCTCTTGGACGTAATGTATTTTTAGTGTCTCGGATGGCTTGATGATTTTTAAGAAATACACTATTTTAATTTCCTCTCGTATATTTATTCTCTTTGATGCACTCTGCCTGTGCCTCAACAATAATGCCATGTATTACAGGCCGAAGTGCTGGGCGATCGTGTGGCCATCATGGCCCGAGGGCGCTTGCGTTGCGTGGGGTCAGCATTGTGGCTCAAGGCGAGGTTCGGGTTGGGGTACCGTTTGGTCGTCACTACCACGCGCGCCATTGGTCAAGCTGTTGAAGAGTTCGCCGGGAATTTCTCTGCGGCTAAGAAACAGCAGCAGCTCAGAGGGGCCCCTGTGGCCTCTGCGGTCGTGTCCGCAGTGAATGCGACTGCTGTTCCTAGTTCTGTCCTTGCAAACATCGATGCTATGGCTGGAGCTGATCAGTCAGGCTACGGCATTCCCAGTGAAGAGCACAAAGATGCTGGGGAATTCAGTGAGTCTGATGAAATGGACGAGTTTGGTATTTTTTCACCCCCGAGGGACGAGCAGCTCTTGGCTCATTCGAACAGTCTTTTCGCGGGGACTCCGAAGCACAAGAAACACAACACGAAGGGCCAAGATAGCAAAGAAGCTTCTTCCTTTTTCACTTCCTCTTCGGGTGAAGAAACGGCGCCCGTCGCGGCGTACGCTGCAGGTCTGTCCCCAGCAGCAAGAGCGGCTGCTGTCGTCAAGAGTAGCTCTGCTCACGCAGGAGGCGTAGCTGTTGCTGTTGCTGGTGCTGGAGCTGGTGCTGCAGAAAGAGCGGTGCGACAAACGGTACAATCGGCCATTCCTACGGCCCGTTTTGCCGGGGCAGTGGCTCGCGAAGTGTCGTTTCGGTTGCCTCGTGCGTCCGCACCACAATTTCCTGGTCTGTTGGAAGAGCTGGATGCAATGCCCGACCATGTGAGCGCTTATTCCCTTGCTGTAACCAGTTTGGAAGAGGTTTTTGTGCAAGTAGCAGAGGAAGACGAAAAAGACCGAGCACAGAACAATGGCGAGCACACTGGTCGGGGAAGGACGGAGAGCGGTACTGCTGCTATTGTGAGCTCTCATGGCAATCTTGGTGGCACCAGCAGCGCTGGTAGCAAAAGTAATACTGCTGCTGTTGAATTGGTTAATTACGCTCCAAATAATAGTGTCGCGGAGACGCATGGACAGGCTGGATCTAACAAGGAAGAGAAGCATGAAGAGGGTGGCGAAAATGACGATGAAGGAGGTGGCGAAGAAGACGACGATCAATTCGCTGAAACCAATGACGAAGAACGATCTCAGAAAGAATTAGGCTTTTTTGAAGAAATCGCCATTCAATTTTTCAAGCGGTGGACAGTGTTTAAGCGAGACCGCAAAGGCGCCTTCTTTCAGCTTGGCGTGCCTATCCTGTTGATCGCGGGCATTTTGAGTATTCTCACGATTCGAGTGACGGTTAGTTCAACTCCTCTTTGAGTTTTTGTCTTGCCATAGGAAAGAAATCAGATTGATGTGATATGTGTAGTCTGTTCACTGTCCATTTAGTTTTCTTTCTCGCAACCCATCTCTCTCATCAACTGACGCCCATTCCAATTCATTTGCTCTTTCACAAACTTTTGTGTTTTGGTTATGAATTGTCTACAGCCGGCAGGGCCATCACTCACTGGCTTGCCTTCTTCTTACGGGTCAAAAGCCAAGTCGGAAGTCACCATAATTCCCAATGGTAAAAAGCAGTGCGAAGCCATAGATTTGCGACTGACAACTGGCCTGGCTTCTCAATTGGACTGGCTAGATGGGCTCGTAACTCCATCAACACTCTTGGAAAGTTACTCGAACTCAAACGGATTATTAGAAGATGACGAGCTTCTTCCTTTTTTTCCTGAACTCGGAGCTACCTCATATAATCTGAGTCACTATTTTCTCGACACGTACAACGTCAATCGCAAGAACCGCTGGGGTGCGTTCGTGTGCGATGACCGCATCCCTACCGAGGTGATCGTCGACTGGGAGAGCGTCAATGCTTTGATTCCATTCATTTTTCGAAGCCTCGCTGCGTCCCCCGCGGCGTCTCAAGCGGCCGAGGAGGCTCTGGTGGCCAATGCGCCTTACACCGTTGGGCCAGCAGAATTTCCCATCGCCAGCGTGCAAGCAGCATGTGCCCTGGTGGTGGACGACCAATCCAACGCGCTCTTTGTGCCGTGCCTTACGGTAGACCTCCTTGCCATCGATTTGGAAGGTGGTGGGAGCGTGAGCGCAGATCAACTTGCTGCAGCCCTTTTGAATGCTTCCAATACTGCAAACAGAGGTGGCGACGACGGTGGTGGTAACACCGTTGGTGGGTTTATCACCGGCTTTTTGAGCACCCTCAACGCTTCGTCTACGGCCGAAGAAGAATCTGCTCTATCAGCAATCTTAAGCAGCAGCGGACTGTTTCCGAACGGCACTTTAACATTGCCTACGAATAGCAACGGTACGACGGTCGTGCGCGTTCCTCGTGCTGAAATTGATTTGAGCGGTGCCTCCATAGCAGATGACGGCAGCGGCATTGCCTTCACTGGTATAAATATCGCTGTGAATGAAAACATCACTTTTGCAGTGGGTAATCTTATTTTGACAGTGGAGGAAGTACAAGAGCTAGTGTACATCATCTTCGGCGATGAGATTGAGACCTACAACTTCATAACCCCTAGCGCTTTAAGCGTGGCCCACAACGCGAGCTCTTGGCATGGCCTGTGGCTCTTCCAGGGATTGGCCAGGCAGGAGCAATACCGCACTCAATGCCTGGATCCTAGTAAGTGGGGAATAAAGGATAGCGACGACGATGATGGCTCGTTCGTAGCTTCCGACGATGTTGCAGAGCAGTACGCAGGTCAAGAAAGTTTAAAGAGTGGTGGAAAACTAACGCACAAGAGCCCAGGGCGGTTTGTGGTGCGCAACCATCCTTTACCGCTCACCACGCGGCAAACCTTGGAAGTGCGCGCGATCTTGTCGGTCTTTGCCTCGCTCTTCGTGCTGATTGCCCTGAGCTATGCGCCCGCGGCCTTCGTGACGTTTGTGGTGAAAGAACGGCAATGCAAGTCGTTGCATTTGCAAAAAGTAAGCAATGCGAAATTCACGAAGTGTGCACGTCTTATAGGGCTTTTCCTTGCCATTCCGTTTGTTCTTGTTTTTTCATGTACTCCGTTCTTCTTTGCTTCCTTGTCACTCTAGCAAAGTTTGCTCTCATGTCACGCATGATGTACGATAATGCTTGAAAACAGGTGAGTGGTGCTAACGTGTACCGGTATTGGATTGCCACGTACCTTTGGGACGGTCTCTTGTTCTTGGGGCTCAGTATTCTCGTGATGCTCATCTTGGCTATATGTAAGAACAAGTTTATTTGTGTCTTCTACTTTTCAAAGCATAATGGAATCTTCTTTTACCTCTTATCAGAAGTAAATTTCTAGAAGTGAATATCCACCGTTATAAATTTCGCAAATGTCTTCACTTCCTCCTTTGCGCATCTCACTTTTACTGCAACATGTACCCCCGTGCTTCTGCGATAGACGGCGATGCGGCTGCCGTGTTCTTGCAGCCTTTTGATGCAGCTGTCGCCATGTTTTTGCTCGTGTTTCTGTTTGGGTTGAGCACAATTCCGTTCAATTATGTGCTGAGTTTTGCATTCCACGATCACGCCACGGCCCAAATCACCCTACTGGTCGCCAATTTTACTTGCGGCTTCATTTTTACTATGGGGTACTTCATTTGCAATTCGGTAAATGGATTATAGTTTACGACACGACGTCCACTCTTTGAAATCGTCACATCTCATGAGCATTAGCACATGCTCATGTGCGTTTCTATATCTTGAGAGTTAATTTATATTCTGAAATTCATACGAGTTGTGGGGCTTTGTCGTTTTTCTGCTGTTCAGATTGAGTCCACTCAAGCGCTCGCACAGTCCCTGCGGTCGAACTTTTTCCTGTTCGTGCCTCCGTACAACCTCGGGGAAGGCCTTCTCAACCTGTCGCGAGCATATTACGTCAACAACGTCCAGGTAAGAATGAACAGTGTGCTAATTATTCAAAGCAAACAAAAAAACACGTTGTAAAATATGTATAAAAAGACTCAACTACTCGTATGTTTCTTTTCTCCTTTTGATGTACCCATTTAATCAACTATTTTTCTTTCGTATATTGCCGCATTCATCATCTCAACCCTACTATCCGTCCACTCATCGTGTGTGCACGCACATCCAAAAACCTTGTTGAATGATGTATGCAGGGCGGCAACGAGCCCTTGTTTGGTTGGGACATTGTCGGTGGTCCTTTGACACTCATGGCGCTCGAAGCGATTGGTTATGTGATGCTAACTTTGCTCCTGGAGACCAAGGCAACGAGGGCCTTGGCGAGGCAATTGGACAAACTGAGGGTAGCACCGTTTCTCTTGAGACTCAGTCGGCAGAGCACAGGTAGCGCTAGCAGAAGAAGGGTGGTGCATAATTTGTGTTATGTGCGTATGCCTGAGTGACATCCTGTTGTGTGTGCTTTCTGTCAATTTGGGCGCTGAGACGTGGACATCTTAAACATTGTGTACCCAATTGTCAATCTCATTTCGCCCTCAGTCGTCAAGTTGTTTGCTCCTTTCTGTCCTCTTTGCTGTTGCCTCTTCTGTCACTACATGTAAAGCCGACGCTGGCGTCGATGCTGACGTGTTGGAAGAATCCTCCTACGCCAAAGCTCTTCACAAAGCGCTCCAAGCTTCACCGCATGCTAGTGCTAGTGAGCCTCCTAGTAGTGATGGTAATGAGGCGGCTGCTGGTTCTGAGACTGGTGCTGGCGCTGTTGATGCTGAGCGCACTGCCTCTGCTGCTTTGCGTGCGCCTTCTGACCCTTATTTACTTGGGGCTGATGCTGCGGACGCTGATGCTGCTGATGTGACTGCCTCGTCATCACGAGCAACGGAAGTAGCAGCCGCAGAGGCCGCAGCAGAGGCTGCGGCCGCACGATGTGGATGGGACGAAGCGACGATTCTTTTGAACGATTTGCACAAGGTCTATCCCCCACCCCTGTTTGCTTCTGGAGGAGCGTCGGCCAAACATGCCGTAAAAGGTAATGCGTATCCATAGCAGTAGTGCGGAAGTAATTGTGATGCCAACAGTAGCAAAATTAGAAATTCCCACCCGTAACGAATCCCATGAGGGCCTTGACGGTCGAGTTTCAGCGCACATTAAGCTTTTGTCTGTTCGACAGGCATCTCGCTCGCGGTGCCCAAGGGGGAAACCTTCGGCTTTTTGGGCATCAACGGCGCCGGGAAGACCACCACGTTGTCGATTTTGACCGGTGACGTCAGCAAATCCACGGGTGCCGCCCTGGTAGAGGGCAACGACGTGGGCGATCCGGGCACCATGCGAAGGATTGGGTATTGCCCCCAGGAAGACCCGCTG